>Ga0137307_102816_pt1 | contig 11353 bp, 9 predicted proteins | sample NAcewD2O_March_2_FD_97180 | JGI IMG/M metagenome (GOLD analysis project Ga0137307, IMG submission 97180) | Mouse cecal microbial communities from Vienna, Austria - N-Acetylglucosamine amended D2O_March | ecosystem: Host-associated > Mammals > Digestive system > Large intestine > Cecum | place...
TTGGTTTGCGTAAAGCTTTGGGAAAGTATGTATTATTTATGGATGCGGATGATTTTTGTGAGTCCGGATTTATGGAAAAAGCATATAGATATTGCGAGGCGGCGCAATTGGACATTTTAATATATGATTATTGCACATATGACAATTGCTTGGGAGATAAAGTGGAGCGGCATATGCCATTGGTATTCCGGCAAATGCTGGAGAGCAGGAAAGTTTTTTCGGATGAAGAGAGACACGGATTTTCATTTCAGATTTGTACTGCAAGTTCATGGATAAAAATGTACAACAGGCAGTTTATTGTTGATCATAACATAACTTTTCAGGATATAAGCAGTGGAAATGATATGCTCTTTAATCAGTTGGCGGGAGTGTGTGCGAAAAGAATAGGATATGCAAACTGTTGCTGGATAAATTATAGATTTAACACATCATACCAAATAACAAGTGCGAGGTCAGCAGAACATGCATTAAATGATGTAAAGGCCGGTATTGCTTTAAAAAGCGAGATGGAAAAAAGGGGATTGTATGAAACGAATAAGCGCAGTTTCCATACATGGATATATACAACAATCGTATCTGATATGGAGACGATAAATCCAAATACATGGGAGACGGATTACATAAGGATTAAAGAGGGTGTAAAAACAATTATCGGGAACTGTCAGGACACTTTTTTTGTTCCCCACTTTGACTACTGGTACAAGGATTTAATGAACCTTACAAGCTATGATGAAATGATACGTGAAAATATTAGCAATGAATATTTGTATATTTTTAAGTATGAAAAAGAAAAAATAATGAAGATAAAAGAATATGCAAATAAATTTGATTATAAGATTGCATTGTGGGGATATGGGAGAAATGGGAAGAAGTTTTATCAGGCGTGCAAAGAATTTGATTTTGTCTTAGACTGGATCATTGATAAAAGTGCTAACAATAATAATGTTTTGCCACCTGATATTTTAAAAAATGAAAAATGTATTGTCTTAGTGACAAGTGCATCTTTGGTTGCAGATATTTCAATTGAGGCTAGGGCGTTAAGTGCGCACTGTAAAGTAATTGACATGCAATCATATTTGTCATATGGCATAAAGTTTGAAAAATGCGTTTTTTAGAAAAAAGGATAATGTTTCATTTTATTAATATCATATGGGAGAATTATGGAAGGTAAACTTTTTATTTTTGGCGCTGGCGTTTGGGGAGAAATGGCGTACCATTATTACAAAGATAAATGTCCGATTGCCGGATTCCTTGATAATTCGGCAGACATGTGGGGGAAAAGCATCAACGGTGTTCTGGTATATAGTCCTGGAATATTAGAAAAAATGAATCCTGACCACATTCGGATAGTAATTGCCAATAAATGGCGTGCCAGGGAAATTTTCGACCAATTACATCATCAATTTGGAATCTCGCAGTGTATTTTTTTTAGCGTGCAGACAACTGTAGAAGAATATGCAGTCTCCGGTGAAAGAGACAGTGAGGATGAATGCATTGTAAAATATATAGGCGGCTTGGGAAACCAAATGTTTCAGTATGCACTGGCAAAGTGCCTGATGTCGCAGGGGGGGCATGTCACCGGGGATGTCACCGGATATTATGCGGGAGAGGGGCGAAGTTTTGTATTGCAAAATGTTTTTCCAAGTGTGGAGATTAAAAAGTGCAACGCAACACTCAGAAAGCTATATAAGGAAAGAAAAGATTCGTATACATCGGAATTGAAAGATATTCTAACAAGTGATGGAAAGCCGGCAGATTTGGATATCTTAAAACTGAAACGAGGATACCTGGAAGGCTATTGGCAAAGCAGCAAATATGTAGCATTAGTGGAAAAGGAGTTAAGGAGCGAATTCCGGTTTATGCACAAAGCGGATCAAAAGCTCAATCAAATAGCAGAAGAAATGGCAGCAGCAGGAAATACGGTTTCGGTACATATCCGTCGGGGCGACTATCTGACAGAACGTGTACGGCAAAGTTTTGGAAATATATGTACAGAGGACTATTATTTGAGGGCAATTCGTTATATTCAGAATAATATTGAAAATCCTATGTTTTATTTTTTTTCCAATGATATTGAATGGGTAAAGGAAAAGTATGAAAAGTACAATGCCATATATGTATCAGGGGAAATGTTTGAGGATTATGAGGACTGGTATGATATGTACCTGATGAGTCTTTGCAAACATAACATAATAGCAAATAGTACATTCAGCTGGTGGGGGGCATGGTTAAATGAGAACCCGCAAAAGATTGTTATCGCACCCCCAAAATGGATGAATATACCTTACTATACAGATATATGTCCTGGGACATGGTTAAGGAACTGTTGATAAATTACGCGCGACAATTACCTTCTGAACAGTTCCTGAGATATAAACAATGGATGTACCGGGGAGTGCGTATTTGGCAGGAGAAAGAAGAATTATGTGTGGAATTTGTGGCTTTTATTCAAAAAGGGAAATAAGTATTAATAATTTGATTCAAATGAATGATACGATGGTTCACAGGGGACCAGATGATCATGGTGAACAAATATTTGAGATTCGTCACGCTTACAGTGTGGGACTGGCACACCGCCGATTATCCATCATGGATTTATCTGCAATGGGACACCAGCCCATGGTATCAGGCGACGGCCGGGTCAGCGTAGTATTTAACGGTGAGATTTACAATTTCCTGGAATTAAGGCAAGAACTGAAAGACTACACGTTTTTGTCATCCTGCGATACAGAGGTAATCATAGCGGCATATTTAAAGTGGGGAATTTCCTGCGTTGACCGCTTTAACGGAATGTTTGCAATCGCAATTTTTGACCGGGAGGATGACAACCTGTATCTGGTTCGCGACAGAATCGGAAAAAAGCCGCTGTATTACTACCTGGAATCGGGGAATCTGTCTTTTGCATCGGAATTAAAACCATTGATGGCGATGAGGGGATTCAGAAAAGAGATTGAAACGGATATTTTGGGAAATTACCTGAATCACTGGTGTATTCCTGCTCCTTATAGCATATTTAAGAATGTTTATAAATTGGAACCTGGATGCATTTTACGATTTCAGTATGGAACGGTAACAACAAACAGATACTGGGGGGTAACTGATAAATACCATGAACTGTTCAAAAATCCGGTAAGGGATTTTGAAACGGCAAAAGCCGAACTGAAAAATAAATTATTGGATGCAGTCAAAACAAGAATGAAAGCAGATGTTCCTGTAGGCGTTTTTTTGAGCGGCGGTTACGATTCGAGCTTGGTTTGTGCAATGGCACAGCGTTTATCGGACAAACCAGTTAAGACATACTGTATTGGGTTTGAGCAGGCAGATTATAATGAAGCTCCTTTTGCAAAGAAGGTGGCGGAGCATTTGGGAACTGCGCATACAGAGTTATATATCTCGGATGCAGATATGTATAAAATGGTAGAGGAACTGCCGCATTGCTATGATGAACCATTTGCGGACAATTCGCAGATAGCGACAATGCTGGTTTCAAAACTGGCGAAACAGGATGTCAGTGTGGTATTAACAGGAGATGGCGGAGATGAGTTTTTTGGCGGATATAATGTATATTCCAAATTACAGCGGGCACAAAAGATAGATTGGATTGGTGCGATGATTTATCAAGCAAAAAAAATTCCGCTGGTGAATAAGAAATGCTTTCAGAATATGCCATTGCTGTTAAGGATGGTTTCCGATGAACGGAACCAGGAAATAAAAACGCAGGTTGGCATCAACAATTATATTCGTGCAATAGATGAAATGCTGATAAATAAGGGAATGAGTTCCTATTTCCCCTTTGAATCGAAGTATGGCGTCAGGGAGTGGGATATTAGAAGAATGCTTTTGGATATGGAGACATATCTTCCAAATGAAATTTTGTGTAAGGTTGACAGGGCATCCATGAAATATTCATTGGAGTGCAGATGCCCGATTCTGGATAAGAATGTAATGGAGTATTCATACCGCCTGCCGCAAAATATGAAGGATGAGAAAGGCAATCAGAAGAAGATACTTAAAAGCATCGTGCATGAATATATTCCAAAGGAACTGATGGAGAGACCCAAGACGGGGTTTGGGGTGCCGATGAATGACTGGCTTATGCACCAGCTGAGAGGACAGCTTGAGGATTATATTGACAGCAACTATTTAAAAAGGCAGGGAATATTTGACGTAGAGAACACTAGGCAGCTTGTTTTATCTTATTTGGGCAGTGGTGATAAGGGAAAGGACAGTGGTGCCAATTATTCTAAGATTGTCTGGCCGTTTTTTGTTTTTCAGCAGTGGTATGAGAGATATATTTGCTAGAAATGCCGTTTGGCGCGGATGGGTGCATCAGTGCTAATAAAAGTATAGAATTATGGGAGAATCATAATATGAAGCATATTGATAATATGGTTGTATATGGTATGGGTAAAGTCGGCAGGAATTATGTAGACAGATGCTTGGCTTATGGTATAGAGAAAACGAAGCTCCGATTAACAGATTCTGATAAAGGCTTATGGGGAAAATACTATAAAGAGATAGAGATACAGAATCCTGATAGTATGCTAATAGACGAAAATGATACAGTAGTAATTGCAGTAAGTGAAAAATATAAGCAAGAAATAGCAAAAATGCTGAAAGATAAATATTACATTACAGATGAGAAAATCATATTTAGTTCAAATATTTTTTTAATACGGGGGGGGGTATGCTGCATAGGTGATGCGTTTCTTATGGACATGGATTCGCTTGGTACAGAAGAAAGCTATGATATGTGGTATGAACTATATAAATTGTCCCTAAATGGTATGAATATAGGTGCAGGGGGAGATGTAGAGTATAGTGGGGAACTGAATGTACTCAAATTACTAAAATTAATGGGGATAGAAATGCAGATTCTGTTTGATGTAGGAGCAAACATAGGGGAATATACGAAAGCGTTGCATAATGAGTTTCCCAAAGCGCAGATTCATAGCTTTGAACCAGCGAAAGAAACATTTCGGACTTTGTCAAACAATGTTTCGCAACAGAATGTGGTATTGAATAATGTAGGCATTGGAAATAAAATTGGTAAACAGACATTATATTTTGATGAAGAAAAATCCGGATTGGCAAGTTTATATAATAGGCAGCTGGACTACTTTGGGATAGCGTTTGATAAAGAAGAACAGATTGAAGTAATAACATTGGATGCGTATTGTCAAAGCCGCAGTATTTATAGGATTGACTTTTTGAAAATGGATATTGAAGGTAATGAACATAAAGCTTTATTGGGGGCAACAAAATTATTGAAGGAAAAGCGAATAGGCGTAATTCAAATAGAAACAGGAGGTGCGAATATAGATTCAAGGACATATTTTAGGGATTATTGGAACCTTCTGCATGATGATTTTGACGTTTTTCGAATTCTTCAGAAAGGACTTAAGAAAATTGAAAAATATGATGAGGATTTGGAATGTTTTATTACTTCAAATTGGTTGTTTGTTAAAAAGAACAATAAGTAAAACATAAAACGATTTTAAGGAGAATAAATGGAGAAAAATAAAAAAGTATTAATCTGGGGAACAGGAAAAATATGTAAGCAAATAGAGCCTTATTTAAATTCGGTAGATATACTGGGCTATATTGAAACGGTCAAGTCGAAACATACATACAACGAACGCAGGGTATATAGTCCAAAAGAATGTCCGAAAGAATACGATTTGATTGTTCTGGCGGTTTCTTCTGCATACCATTACAGTATATATCATATCTGTGCGATAAATGGTATTGACAAGAAAAGGTTATGCGCGGTGCAGGCATCAGAATTTGTGACAGATACAGACTATAATCTGGAATTGGCAGATAAAATTTTTTTGAAAGAAATGTACGAAAACATATGCAGGGAGTTCGGAAGGATAAGTGACAATTGGATTGAGAAGGATGCCAGACAATTTGATGCAATGAATACAAGAGAAAGCATGAGAATTTGTGAGGAGTATCAATATCCAATATTTCATGATAAGTTCGGTAAAGCAGGCAGTATAAATAGCTATTTTTGGCAGGATTTATGGGGGGCTAGAAAGATTTTTGAGGATAATCCTAAGATGCATTATGATATTGGCTCAAGAATTGATGGTTTCATTTCACATTTATTGTCTTTTCGGGATAATGTAACTCTGATAGATATCCGACCTTTGGACAGAAACGTTGAAGGTTTGCATTTTATACAATCAGATGCAACAAATCTTGAGAACATATCAGACAATAGCATAGAAAGTCTTTCTGCACTATGCTCGTTGGAACATTTTGGAATGGGGAGATATGGGGATCCGATAGATCCGGAGGCCTGCTTTAAATGTTTTAGGGCAATTGCCCAGAAGATGAAGAACGGAGGACATCTGTACATCAGTGTTCCTGTTGGAAGAGAGCATATTGAATTTAATGCCCATAGGGTTTTCTATGCCTCGACTATAGTAAAAGAATTTGCAGAATTTGAATTGCTAGAGTATTCATGCACGAAAGACGGTTTTATGGAGTATAACGTGGAATTGACAAAATACGATGACGATATGTCATTTGGCGGGACAAGGTTTGGATTATTTCATTTTAGAAAGAAATGAGGGGTTGAATTGGATAAGGTAGCAGTTGTATTGGTGAATTATAATGGAGAGAAATACTGCAAAAAGTGTATCGACAGCATAATGAACCAGACATATCCTGATATTGACATTATTTTCGTGGACAATGCATCCGGTGATGGTTCTGTTTCGATGGTAAAAAAAGAATTTCCGCATGTCAAGGTAATGGCATTAAAAGAAAATATGGGATTTACAGGTGGAAATAATATTGGCATAAAAAAAGCAATCGAAAGACAAGCCGAGTACCTGTTATTGTTAAATACAGATACAGAACTAATGGACTGCAATATGGTCTCCCGGATGGCCGAGGAGGCTGATGAAAATACGGCAGTCATTCCTGCTATATATAGTGACAGACAAAAGAAAGCAATATGGTATACTGGCGGAAAAATGGACAGAAAAAACGCTGTGTTCTGGAATACAGGTAATTACGACAATGCGAATAGCACTGTATATGTATCTTATATGGTTGGGTGCTGTATGTTCATACATAAGAATATATTTGCGAAAGTAGGCTTGTTTGATGAATCGTTTTTTTTGTACTGTGAGGATGGTGAATTAAGTGTCAGGATGTATAGGGCAGGTGTAAAAATGAAATATCTTCCTGATGTATGGGTATGGCATAAGGTTCAATTTCGAAAGTCAGGTAGTTATTATATTTATTATTTTAATCGGAACTATTATTACACACTGGATAAACATAAAGGCTACTTTGGCGTTACTGTAAAGGAATGTATTCTCAAAGACATAAAGGTTATTAAAAAAAATTTTTATAGTGCTGATTTTTATAAAAACAAATATATCATAATGGCAATAATTGATTATTTATTAAAAAGAATGGGAAGGAGGAATAGAATTGAAATATGGAAAGAATAAAATATCTGATAAAAAAGTGTGTCATATTTACTTTGATTGTATTTGTGATTGCCTTTTATAGGGGTGTTGAGAAAAAGCGAATATACGCGTTAATAAAATTAAGCGAAAAAAACCATTCACTTTATCTTCTTTCAACCCAGTGGCTGTATAGGAAGATAAATGGGGAAAAAATTTTTGAGTGTTTAGTGGATAGCGGCTATAAAAAAATTGCAGTTTATGGGAGAAACCATTCATGTGAATGTCTTTGCTCCGAATTAGAAAGTATGGAAATTGAAGTGTCATGTATCATTGATGATAATGAAGTGGGACGTTATGGGAATACTCCTGTCATTAAAAAAAGCAGGATACCAAATGATATTGATGCAATTATTGTGTCAAATATAGAAAATATCGATTTCATCAGGGATATGCTGCGGCCTGTGTTTGCGGGACCGATACTTGCACTGGCAGATATCATAAAATGGGAAGGCTGATTTTGGATTAAGAAATTTGGGAGAGGGAGTTTGAATAAAATGGAGAATCGTAAAATTGGGGAAGTGCTCTTGGATTACCAATACTATAAACCGGATGTGCACTATTCAGACGGTGTCATTGAGGATGTCTTATTAGAGGCATCCAGGGAAAACCAGCTGAAGGAGCTGCTTGAATCAGACAATAACTGGGCAGTTCTGTACCATTGTTCTAAAATCAGGGAAAATCTTCTTGACTGGTATCCGTTTAAAGAGAATTCCTCCCTTCTGGAAGTGGGTGCAGGGTGCGGAGCGCTGACGGGATTGCTTAGTAAGAAAGTATCTTCTGTGACTTGTATAGAACTGTCAGAAAAACGCTCCTTAATCAATGCATATAGAAATAGAAATTGTAAAAATATTAAGATATTGTTAGGTAATTTTCAGGATATTAAGATAGAGGAAAAGTTTGACTATATCACACTGATTGGAGTATGGGAATATGCAGCCTGCTATTTAGAGGGAGCAAATCCATATCTCCATATGCTGAAGTTTCTGAGGAGTTACTTAAAGCCAGATGGAAAATTATTAATTGCGATAGAGAATAAAATGGGAATCAAGTACTGGAATGGCGCAAAGGAAGACCATACAAATAATATGTACAGCGGTTTGAATGATTATGTGGATGATGCCACAGTACGTACTTTTTCGCATGGGGAAATTGAGGACATGCTGAAAAAAACAGGGTGTGAAACGTACAAGTTTTATTATCCAGTACCAGATTATAAGCTGCCTGATACCATATATACAGATGAAAGACTTCCAATGCCGGGAGAATTGCGTTATTACAGGGAAGACTACAATGCGCCAAGAATTTATAATTTTTATGATGCAACGATAGCGGATCAGATATGTCAGGATGGAATGTTTCCGTATTTTTCTAATTCGTTTTTAATAGAGTGTGGTTCCGGGATAGAAGATGTCATCTATGCAAAATATAACAGGATTCGTAAGGATAAGTATGCTGTCTCGACAATCATTACGAAAAGGGGAGCAGATTGTATTGTACAAAAAAAGTCCATAACCAGTGATGCGCAAAAACATATAGAGAATATGGGTGCAAAAAAAATAAGCGGATTGCCAAGGCTGAAGATGACAGATGGGCATATGGAGGGGAATTTATATGTGACGGACTATATAGATGGTCAGGAGATAGAGACTCTTTTTTATGCCTGCCGCAATGATGCAGGAGAATTTGTGAAAAAAGCAAGGGAGCTATTAGAAGCATATTTTATGCCGGATAAGGATGAGCTGACAGATTTTGTATTCACGGATGAATATCGGAATTTATTTGGGAAAGTTTATGTAGAGGGCGCTAAGTGTCTTGGAACGACCAATATAGACTTAATATTTTCAAATCTCAGACTCACTGAGAAGGGGGAAATGTTTTGCATTGATAATGAATGGGTATTTGATTTTCCGATTCCCTATGAGTATACAATCTGGCGGGCTGTTACACAATTATATGGAAAATACATGATTTATTTAAGGAATAAGATATCCCGAAATGATTTTCTGAAGGCTGTTGGACTGAATGAGAAAAATTTTGCAGCGTATTGTAGTATGGAAAAAAATTTTGCAGATAATGTTTCGGGATATGATTACAGAATAAAGTATAGGAAAGCATCAATGATGTGTAAAATGTTACTGAACTGATTTTGAAAAAGGGGTACATTTAATGATAATACAACAATATCAGCAATATCTTGACATGATGAATCAGTGGTTGATTATATGCGAAGAAGGCAGGCATGTAGATAAATACTTTAAGGAAAGGGATTATAAAAATATAGCTGTTTATGGAATGGCTGTTTATGGAAGGGCCTTAGTTCGCGATCTTCAGAAAACGGATATACATATATTGTATGGAATAGACCGGCAAGTGATGAAACCATATCTTAATGTAAACGTTTGCCAGCCGGAAAATATACAGGAGAAACCGGATGTAATCGTAAACACTGTGCTTCAGGAACATGAAGCCATATCCAGGTGGCTGAAGGGATTGTACAACATCGAGACTGTTAGTTTGGAAGAAGTGGTTTTTGAAAGTTACTGAGGTAATAAAAATGTATGAGGAATTTATAGACAGTCAAAGAATAAGCACAGAAGCAGAATATTCAAGAGTATATAAGTATTTAGACAGATATAAGGCTTGCGAAGCGGGTGAATGTCTAACGTATAATGAAAACATTAAAAAAAATAAAACGATATGGGTGCTCTGGTTACAGGGTATGGAAAGTGCACCGCAGATTGTGAGAAGCTGTTACAGGTCGCTTAATAAATTAAAGCCCAAGGAATTTGATGTTATTTTATTGACAAAGCAAAACCTTAAACAATATATTGTTTTACCAGAGTATATTACTGATAAATATCACCGTGGCTTGATAAGTAATACGCATCTTTCTGATATTATTAGACTGGAACTCCTGTATATATATGGTGGATTGTGGATCGATGCTACGGTATATATATGCGACCAAATTCCTGAATTTATGTATTCAGGGGACTTCTTTGCGTTTGATAATTCTTCTGTGACCGCAGCATCCATCATTAAGATGTCTACCTGGTGGATTTATGCGCGTGCAGCCAATTACATTATTACTAAAACGCGGGATATGATCTATGCATACTGGCAGCAGGAAGAACAATTAATTAATTACTTTTTGCTTCATATTGCTATGTCAAAGGTAATAGACGAGCACAGTATGGCCGGGAATATTTTTCATTCGAAATTTTTTTATAGTAATGGAAATGCGCATTATCTCCAAGGAAGTCTTGCGGCTGAATATGATGAAAAAAAATGGAGCCATATAAAATGTATTTCTCCTGTTCAGAAACTGACATATAAGAGAAAGTATCTATTAGGTGATATAAGTAGTTTTTATGTTGTACTAATACAAGAAAGGATTTAGAATAGGGGGATATTTGTATTTTATGAAAAATATTGCAGTTTTATGCCATGCTTTAAATGCAGGCGGGGCAGAAAGAATCGCGGGTATACTGGCGAAAGAATTGAGTAAAATATATAAAGTATATTTTTTTTTGATTGAAACGAATGAGATTGTATATGAATATGGGGGAACTATTATTGATATAGGCAGTTATGGAACACATTATGAAACTACAATCAGAAATATGAAGTTAAAATTACAAATAGATGTGTCAATCAGTTTTCTTGAAACGATGAATTTCGTAAATCTAAGGACCCGCGGCAGGGAAAGAGTAATCTTATCTGAGAGATGCACACTGGAAACGCTGATACCTAAAATCGCGGCGCTGGATTATAAGGTTCAAACATATTACAATACGGCGGATGAGATTGTAGTGTGTGCCAGTGGGGTAAAATATAGTTTAATACATACGTATGGTATT
>Ga0137307_102817_pt1 | contig 11347 bp, 7 predicted proteins | sample NAcewD2O_March_2_FD_97180 | JGI IMG/M metagenome (GOLD analysis project Ga0137307, IMG submission 97180) | Mouse cecal microbial communities from Vienna, Austria - N-Acetylglucosamine amended D2O_March | ecosystem: Host-associated > Mammals > Digestive system > Large intestine > Cecum | place...
TCCAAGAAAAGAAAGGGAGATAAGAAATAAAAGGGATAAAAGCAAAAGAGGTAAGAAGCAAAAGAGGTAAGAAGCAAAAGGAATAAGAAGCAAAAGAAATAAGAGGGAAGAAAAGGATATGTGGTTAAGGAATAACAGGTGGCTTGGAGGGGATAGCGTGGGAGCAGAGGATAAGGAGAGGAGAGGACGGAATATAAGGCTTATTGTTTTGCCTGTAATATTTGCCGCTCTTTTTGGTACGCTGCTTTACCGGACATGGGAACTGCAGATTGTAAACGGGCAAAAGTATGTGGAGGAGTTTGAGTTAAGAATCACCAGAACGGTAAAGGACAGCAATTCAAGGGGGATGATATATGACTGCAACGGGGAAATCTTGGCATATAATGAGCTGGTGTTTACCGTAACTATGGTGGAGGAAGGGGATTATGCATCGGAAAGGGAACGGAATCTTTCATTAAATGGTGCAATTTACCAGATTGCAGGAAAGTTGGATGATTACCATGAACGGATAAATAATGAGCTGAAAATCGTGATTGGGGCGGATGGAAATTATGAATATACGGTAAATGGGAGCGCGTTGTTAAGATTCAAAGCGGATGTATTTGGGAAAGCGGATCCCTTGGATATGACGCAGGAACAGGCTGGCATGGACGCCAATACTATGGTAAAGTTTCTGGCAGGGAATGATAAATTTGCGCTTTACGGTGAAGGGAAAAAAGGATATTCTGATGAAGAATTGCAAAAATACGGATTGCCAGAAGAATATACGGAGGAAGAAATTTTAACCATTGTGGGAATAAGATATATGCTGTCTTTGAATGCATTTAAAAAATATGTGCCGATTATACTGGCGAGGGATGTATCGGAGGAAACGGTAGCTTATGTATTGGAAAATAATCAAGCATTGACGGGGATTGGGATTGGGCAGGATTGGGAACGTGTTTATACTGGAGGAGAAGCATTTTCGCATATTCTTGGATATACCGGAAAGATTTCTTCGGAAGAATTGGAACAGTATGGGGATTCCGACAGGAACTATACGGCGGATTCGGTAATCGGGAAGGCTGGGGTGGAACAGTATTTTGAAGGGCAACTGCAGGGCATGGATGGAGAGCGGCAGATTACAGTAAATAATGTGGGAAAGATGGTGGGGGAAGATAAAGTAATAAAGGAAATGGAGAGCGGGAGGGATGTATATCTTTCGATTGATAAAAATCTGCAAACGGCGGTGTACCATATTTTGGAGCAGGAATTGGCGGGGATTTTGGCAAGCAATTTAATCCCTGCAAAAGAATTTGATAAAACTGCGGTTTCGGATACTTCCCATATCCGTATCCCTATCGGGGATGTATATATGGCATTGGCAGACAATCAGGTGATTCGGTTAGGCGGTTATTTAAGACGTTTTGATGCAACGGATTTGGAAAGAAAGATGGCAGAGGCGTTGGAAGAAAAATATGAAAAGGTATTGGGGCTGTTGCTTGTCCAGTTGCGGGATGGGGATACTGCGTATAGGGATTTGACCGGAGAAATGAAAGAATATTTATCTTATCTCGTAAATCAGACAGGAATGTTGAAGGATGATGCAATCCATAAAGAGGATAAAGTTTATATGGAGTGGAAAGGGGGCGGGATTAGCGTAAAAGAGTATTTGATGTACGCAATTGAAAAAGGATGGATAGAGGAAACGTTTTATGAAGCGGAACAGAAATATTTTACGGCAGAAGAAATGTATGAGGCGTTGATAGGCAGCGTGGAGAAAAAGACGAGGGATGATGGCGGATTTGAAAGGCTGCTGTTTCGGCAGATGATATTGGAGGATGGGATTACGGGGAAAGAGGTATGTATGCTTTTGTACGACCAAGGTATTTTACCCAGCCGGGATAGGGATTATGAAAAGTTAATGTCGGGGGAAATGGATGCTTTTGCTTTTATGAAAAAGAAAATCGAACAATTGGATATTACACCGGCACAGTTGGCGTTGGACCCCTGTTCGGCATCGGCGGTTGTTGTACAAGCGGATACAGGGAAGGTGCTGGCTCTTGTATCTTATCCCGGGTATGATAATAACCGTTTGGCGAATCAGATGGAAGCGGCATATTACAATCAGTTGTTGAATGATAAATCGTTACCCCTTTATAACCGGGCAACACAGCAATTGACGGCGCCCGGCTCTACGTTAAAACCCATTACCATAATCGCCGGTTTGCAGGAAGGTGCCATAACGCAGGATTCCGCTGTAGTTTGTGATGGGGTATTCGATAAAGTTGCCCCCAGTTTGAAATGTTGGAAGCATTCTGGGCATGGGAATGTGGAAAATGCCCCTACGGCATTGCAATTTTCATGTAATGATTATATGTGCGAAATTGCGTATCGGTTGGGAACAATAGATGAAATAGGGTATCAAGACAGCGCTGCCTTAGAAAAACTGCAAGACTATGCGGAACTTTTTTATTTAGGACAGAAATCAGGAATTGAACTTGCAGAATCTATGCCACACATAACGGATGCTTATGGGATTCCCTCTGCCATAGGGCAAGGCACTCATAACTATGCGACTGTCCAATTGGCGCGCTATGTGAATACAATCGCTTCCAAAGGTGACGTTTATCCCCTTTCTTTAGTAAAGGGGATAACGGATGTGGACGGCAAATTAATAGAGGAAGAAGCGGTAATGGAAGAAAGGATAGAATTGCCGGATTCCGTATGGGCTGCGGTTTGTTCCGGTATGGTGCAGTTTGCAGGGAATAATGCGGTGTTAAAAGAAATGGGGATTCCCGTTGCGGGTAAGACCGGTACGGCGCAGGAATCGGAAACGCGGCCGGACCATGCGTTATTTGTAGGATATGCGCCTGCGGAGGTTCCGGAAATAACGGTAACGGTACGGATTGCGAATGGGTATGGTTCTTCTAATGCCACTGCGGTAGGGAGAAACATTTTTAACTATTACTTCGGATTGGAAAAACGGGAGGAAATCATAACGGGGGAAGCGGCAGAAGTATGGAATATAAGGACAGATTGATGAAAAAAAAGGGAACGAGAAATGGAATGGAATCAGGGGAGAAATGAGAATAAGGAAAAGAACCGAAAAGGGGAATAGGGAAAATTTGAGAAGCGGAGTGGGAGAGGAGCGGGAATAAAGAGAATAAGAGAAAGGATGAAAAGCATAAAAAGAGGAATGAAAGGGGAATCAGGAGAGGAGCGAAAGAGAAGTCAGGAGAGGAACGAAAGGGAAACTAAGAGAGGAATGAAAGGGAAATCAGGAAAGGGATAAAAGAGAAATAAAAAAGGAATCAAGGGAGAAATAAGAAAGAGAATAAGGAAAGGAATAGGAAGAGTGAGAAAAATAAGCTGGAAAAAGGGAAAAAAATGTGGCTGGAAGATAATAGGCTGGGCAGCGGCATGGGCAGTTGCTCTTGCCGGCTGTGGCATCAATGAGGATACGGAAGGGAATTTAGCTGGAGAAGAAAAGGTTTATGTTATGGAAGGAGACCCCATAGAAGAAAGAGTTTATGCTATGGAAGGAGACTTCATAGAAGAAAGGGTTTATGTTATGGAAGAAGAATCCATAGAAGAAGGGATTGCCGGCGGAGAAAGCAATGGAATGGAAGAAAAAGATGTGGGTGGCAATCCTATGGAACCGGAAGCTCTTATTAATGCCGGGCAGGCGGCAGAGGAGCCGGAAATTGTGGAAGCGGAGTGGGGGGAGTATTTTGCCGGATTGAATGGGGCGGCGGTTGTGTACGATGCTTCTAACAGGCAGTATATGATATATAACAGCGAATTAGCATCTACCCGAAGGTCTCCTTGTTCTACATTTAAGATTATTTCGTCTTTGATTGCGCTGGAAGAAGGAATTATGGAACCGGATGATTCTGTCCGCACATGGAGCGGAGAGGTATTTTGGAACGAAAATTGGAATAAGAATATGGAATTTAACGAAGCATTCCGTACCTCCTGCGTCTGGTATTTCAGGCAGGTAATCGACGAGATAGGAAAAGAGCGGATGCAGGAAGGGCTGGATAAGCTGGATTATGGGAACTGCGATATATCCGATTGGGAAGGGCGGCAGAATACAAACAATAGCAATAGGGCATTAACGGGATTTTGGATTGAATCTTCCCTAAAAATTTCCCCCAAAGAGCAAGTGGATGTGATGGAGCGTATTTTTGGGGGTAATTCCGTGTATTCGGAAAAGACGAAGGAGGAATTGAAAGAAGTTATGCTTGTGGCCCCAAAAGAGGAAACCGGCATTTCCATTTATGGGAAAACAGGGATGGGCAAGGCAGGTGGTGTAGTTGTGGATGCATGGTTTACAGGCTTTGCGGAAAGGGCGGAAGGAAATCTTTATTTTTGCATCTACCTTGGCAGGACGGAGGATGCGGACGTAACCAGCTCTAAGGCAAAGGAGATTGCTGTCCAAATGATATCGGATAGGGTACGGTAAGCGGCATCGCCCTTCTGATTTGATTGTACATAAGCCCGCCGGGAAAGTCCTTAAGTATTAAAAAAGTATAAAAGTATTGACTTCGGGTTACATGAAGCTGTTATACTTATTGTAATTGGAAAAATAATTTTATGTAATAGAAAATATGAGATATGGAGAAAAAGTATGGGATATTTAGGCGAAGAAATCAGAAAATTAGGATTTGGTTTGATGCGGCTGCCGCAGGAAAAAGGTGTAATTGATGTGGAGCAGGTAAAAGAAATGGTAGATTTGTTTATGGATGCCGGTTTTACTTATTTTGATACGGCTTGGGCTTATGCCGGGAGCGAGGACGCAATCCGCCAGGCTTTGGTGGAGCGCTATCCAAGGGAAAGTTATCAATTGGCTACCAAAAATGCGGCATGGATTAACTGTAAGACAAGGGAAGAGGCATATGCACAGTTTGATATGTCCTTGGAGCGGACGAAAGCCGGTTTTTTCGATTTCTACCTTTTACATAATTTGGGGGAAGGGCGTTCCCATTATTTTGATGATTATGATGTATGGAATTGGGTACAGGGGAAAAAGGAGGCTGGGTTAATCAAACATGTAGGCTTTTCTTTTCACTCTACACCGGAAGAACTGGAAGAAATTTTGAATGCACATCCGGAAATGGAATTTGTCCAACTACAGATTAACTATGCGGACTGGGATAATCCGGCGGTGCAGTCGAAACGTTGTTATGAGGTGGCGAGGAAACATGGAAAACCTGTGATTATCATGGAGCCGGTTAAGGGCGGGATGCTGGCAACTCCGCCGGAAGCAGTAGAAAAAATCATGAAGGCAGCGGAGCCGGAAAGTTCTGTGGCGTCTTGGGCAGTCCGTTTTGCTGCTGATTTGGATGGGGTTATTACGGTGCTTTCCGGGATGAGCAATGTAGCGCAGATGAAGGATAACCTGTCGTATATGAAAAATTTTACACACCTTACGGAAAGCCAGAAGAAGGTGTTGGGGCAGGCACAGGAAGAATTAAAGAAGATTCCTTTGATTCCGTGTACAACGTGCAATTACTGTGCGAAAGTTTGCCCTATGAATATCGGGGTTTCCGGCTCTTTGACGGCAGTGAATTATTTGACGCTTTATAGTGATATAAAAGCGGCACAACGCCAGGAGGAATGGCTGGTAGGAGGGCATGGGCTGAACCATGCGGATGCATGTATCAAATGCGGGAAATGTGAAGAAGCCTGTCCACAGCATATTTCTATCAGGGAAAATCTGGCAAAAATAAGTGAAGTATTGCTGAAGTAGTATCATGCATAATATGCATAACTGTCCGGCAGGATGGATGACGGCTGCAAGGTGGTATGGGACTGGTAATTCGCAAAAAAAGATTGACATAATGGAAACGAAGGTTTATAATTCACTACATTAAGGAAAATCAGGAGGATGTTGTATGTTAATTGTAGATGTAATGGAGAAAATTGCAAATTAAATATTGCAGCCATATTTTAGCCTTACATTTGCTTAACATTGTGGTATATAATATATCTTTATTATATGATAAATAGTATAGGTGCAGTCAGAGGGTAATGCTGACTCGTGCCGGAGTATAGATATCTTTGGATAAGAAGACCCATAGTTTTGCTTTGTGCAGCTATGGGTCTTATTTTGTATCCTATGATAAAAACACTACGGGAGGCTGCGCATTGCCGTACACTTTTTTGAGACAGGAAAGGAAGAACAATGAATATAGAATATATGTTGGAATTTCATAAAATTAGGGAACAATGGATGGGATTGGCGCTTACGGAGGCAGCAAAAACCAAGATTGCCAAAAGCGTTTGCATTTTAGGGGAGGCAGAGCTGAGAAAACAGTTAAAAGATACATCGGATGCCAGAGATTTCATGGAAAAGAACGGCACGCCGCCGCTGGCTTCTATAGATGAAGCGAAAGAAATTATGGAATTGGCAGTGAAGGAAAGCTGCCTTACGCCCTACCAGTTAGAGCGCATAGAGAAGGCAATTGTTGCCGTCGGAAGGTTAAAAAGCTATTTGGAACGTGGAAAACAGTTTGACAATCCGCTGGCTTATTATGAGATGAATTTGGAGCCGATGGAGGAACTGGGCGAAGAGATTGCAAGGCAGATTAGGGGCGGAGAGGTGGATGATTATGCTTCCCGGTTACTGTTTGAAACAAGGCGGGATATAGAAAACCTGAAAGAGAAGATGCGGCAGAAAGCGGAACAAATTATCCGCTCCAATAAAGAGTATATGGCGGATAATTTTTCAACATTGCGAAACGGCCGTATCTGTATCCCGGTAAAGAAAGAGTATAAATGGAAAATACCGGGAAGCGCAATTGACAAGTCCGCTACCGGGAATACGGTATTCGTGGAACCGCTTGGCATTGCCAAGATGCATGAGGAGCTGCAGATATTAAAGCAGGATGAGGAAAATGAGGTACACCGCATTTTATATACGCTAACGGCTATGGCAGCGGACGGCGCGCCGGTAATGTATGAAAATATGCGCGTGATAGAAAAGTTGGATTTTATTTTTTCTAAAGGGAAGTTGAGCCTGGATATGGAGGGGAAGGAGCCGGAAATCAATGTGGACAGGAGAATCCGATTAAAGAATGCAAGGCATCCTTTTATGGATAAAAGCGTTTCCGTTCCACTGCAATTTGAAATGGGAGAGGGAATCCGGGGTGTGATTATAACAGGCCTGAATACAGGGGGGAAAACCGTTTCTATAAAAACGGTGGCATTAAATTGCCTGATGGCCCAGAACGGGCTTCATGTAACATGCGAAGGAGCCGATATTTGTATGAACAGCTTGTATTTGTGCGATATTGGCGATGGGCAGGATATGACGGAAAACCTCTCCACATTTTCTGCCCACATAAAAAATACGCTTGAAATCCTGCAAAGCGCCGATGGGGAGAGCCTTGTGGTTATGGATGAACTGGGCTCAGGTACGGATCCTGCGGAAGGGATGGGGATTGCGGTTGCTATTTTAGAGCAGTTGCGCAGGATTGGCTGCCTGTTTTTGGTAACCACCCATTATCCGGAGGTGAAAGAGTATGCTTCCAAAACGGAAGGGGTAGTCAATGCACGGATGGAATTTGACAGGGAGACATTAAAACCTACGTACCGGATGATTATAGGGGAAGCGGGGGAGAGCTGTGCCTTCTTTATCGCCGAAAAGCTGGGGATGCCGCGGGAAATGATTCAAACGGCAGTCAGGGCGGCTTATGGGAAGGAAAAGGCGAGACAGTACCGGTTTCGGGCAGATGAAAAAGCTTGGGCTGATAATGGCAGGAAGCCGTCTAAGATTAAGAAAAGCAGACCGGTAAAGAAACGGGATAATTTATCGGAAAAATTCCGGATTGGAGATAGTGTCATGGTGTTTCCGGATAAAAAGATAGGGATTGTCTGTGTGCCTGTCAACGAAAAGGGCGTCCTTAGGGTACAATTGCCGGATAAGAAAATCTGGATTAACCATAAGCGGGTAAAGCTTCATGTGGCGGCAGCAGAACTTTACCCGGAAGACTATGATTTTTCCATACTTTTTGATACGGTAGAAAATAGAAAAATAAGACATAACATGGAGAGGAAGTTTACGGAACAAATCATAGAATACCCGTAATACAAAACGAATGTTGGCACAGCTTCTGCCGCAGGTCGGCGCAGTTGGAAAAAAGGATAGGAGTGGAAGGATATGCAGGTAAAATATTATGATATCGGGTTAAATCTTTTTTGCGAACAGTTCCAAGAACCCGAAAAGATTATTTTGGATGCGGAGAAAGAAGGGGTTTGCTGTATTTTGACCGGAACGGATAGGAAAGAGAATAGAAAAATTAATGATTTTGTAAAAGAGCATCGTGTTTTTGGAACGGCAGGGATACATCCCCATAATGCGGATGGTGCAAAAAAGGAAGACTATGATTGGATGAATATCTTTCAATGGGGTTTTCCATTGGCATTACCGGATGGATATGCGATGACCGGAGGGGGAAGGAATTGCGCGAAGCGGTACGCATTTTTCCTTTAGACCGGATTCTGGTAGAGACGGATGCCCCATATCTGACCCCTAAAATGTAGCCGGGCTGGACCGGACGAACGTGCCCCTGAACATTCAATATGTGGTGAAGGATTTGGCAAAATACATGCATGTATCCGAAGAAACGTTGATGGAACATGCAAAGGAAAATACAGAGAGGATATTTCACTTAGGGGATTCGGTGTAGCTTTAAAATAACTAAAATAATACGTTACTCCGAAATTTTCACAAATCCCTTGACGGACTTGCCAGGGCATTCCTGCAAATGTGTCCTCCATAACGGTTTCCATTATAATCTGGCGCGGCAGGACGGCACTGTGGGATATGGGAAAGCTTGCTTCTGCAACAATCCCTGCCATTATCCGGTTATCCATAATTTCATTCGCCCTTGTAGACATTTGTATAAAAACTTGTATAATAGGACTTGGGTATCAGAAGGCTTGCCCAGCAGCAAATACGCTATGTGAAAAAAGCCGCGCAGAAATAAAGAAAAGCATGGAAAGCCGCATGAGGACAGTGTGTGAAGTGAGTCAGTAGGCTAGTAGGCCAGTAGATTGATGCAGTGCGGTATGGCATGGGAATGAGGTGCAAGATGTCGATTGAAAGAGTGAAAAATTATTTTAAAGGATATGGGATGGAAGAAAGGATTCAGGAATTTGACGTATCCAGTGCCACCGTGGAACTGGCAGCGGCAGCTCTTGACTGCGAGCCGCAAAGGATAGCAAAATCCCTTTCTTTTTTAGTGGATGGACATGCGGTTTTGGTGGTGGCTGCCGGAGATGCCAGGGTGGATAACCATAAGTATAAAGAACAATTTAAAACAAAAGCAAAGATGCTTTCGCCGGACGAGGCGGAAGGGTTTATCGGCCATGCCGTGGGCGGGGTATGCCCGTTTGCGGTCAACGAAGGGGTGGATGTGTATCTGGATGTATCTTTGAAACGATTTACCACTGTTTTTCCCGCTTGCGGCAGTTCCAACAGCGCGATTGAACTCACCATTCCGGAACTGGAGAAGTATTCCGGATTTATGGAATGGGTGGATGTCTGCAAAGGATATTAGTGTGAGAAGAGTTTCTAACCACTCGCAGCAAGGGCTGCTTCGCGGAGAAACTCTAAGATTTGCCAAAGGCAAATCTTTCTCACACCGAAGAACGCCTAAAATGCGGCGTTCTTCCTATTGATGAGTTGTGCCACCGGGAGGCGGTGTGGGGGTTAGCGTGAGAAGAACTTCTAATTGCCTGCGGCAATTTACGCTCACAGCAAGGGCTGCTTCGCAGAGAAGTAAAATGGCAGGAAGCAAATGGGATTGATGCAACTATGATGCCAAAAAGATGGGATTTTGATGCAGGAAAGTGGTAGAATATCATTAAGATAGTCTGGCTTTCCTTTTTTCTAAACAAATAAGCGTGAAAAGAACATCTAAAGCTCATGCCAAAGGGCATTTCGCTAAGATGTACTAAGTTTCACGCAGGGAAAAGAACATCTAAAGCTCATGCCAAAGGGCATTTCGCTAAGATGTACTAAGTTTCACGCAGGGAAAAGAACATCTAAAGCTCATGCCGGAGGGTATTTCATTAAGAAGTACTAAGTTTCACGCAGGGAAAAGAATATCTAAGACTTATGCATGGGGGTATTCTTCTTATGGAGGTAGTATAATGGGGCGGAAGAAAAAGAGGATAGTAATTTCAGTGTTGTTTTTATTTTGGACGGTATGTCTGACGGGATGTAGGGAATCTTCGGAAAAGAATCTACAGCAGGCAGAAGGGGAAGTTTTGGAGTCTGGCAATCAGGCTGCGGAGATACAGGATGATGAAGGAGCCAAAGACGAAGTAGGGAATGGGCTGGAGGCAGAGGACGGTATGCCGGAAGAAGCCGTACAGAAGGAGGCCGGGGAAAACGGAAATAGCCCGGAGCCGGGAGACGATGCATCAAAAGAGACAACGCAAGAGGCAGAGGACGAAATGGAGGGGAAGACTTTGCCGGAGAGGAGAGACGCATCGGGAAGGGAGCTTGCAATGGAGCCGGAGGATGATTTGGAAGAAAAGGCTTCACCGGAACGGAATGAAACGGCAAAAGAAATTGTATTTGCTTCGGAAGATTGGGGGCTTTCTTTTGGAGAGCCGGGCACACAGCCGGCAGGGAATGCTGCGGCTGCTGATTTGGCGTGGTATAATGCATATTTTGTAGGAGAGGATAGCGAAAAAGTTATTTATCTGACTTTTGACTGTGGTTATGAAAACGGCAATACGGAGCCTATTTTGGATGCGCTGAAAAAACACGGGGTAACGGCGACTTTCTTCGTAGTGGGTCATTTTCTGGAAACGGCGCCTGATATGGTAAAACGTATGGCGGAAGAAGGGCATATGGTAGGGAATCATACGTATCATCATCCGGATATGTCTGCTATTTCGGACAAATCCGTGTTCCAAAAAGAAATGGACGATGTGGCGGAATTGTTTTATGCTATTACCGGCAAAGAACTTTCCCATTACTACCGCCCGCCGCAGGGGAAGTGCAATGCGGAAAATCTTAGGATGGCGAAAGAGTTGGGATATTCCACTATTTTCTGGAGCCTCGCCTATGTGGATTGGGATACGGATAAGCAGCCAAGCCATGAAGAAGCGTTTGACAAATTGACGACAAGGATACATGTGGAGGCTGTGGTGTTGATACAAAGGAAAGATACCTAGAAATCCTTGAATTTACGCACTTTGTGACATTTTTCAGTTTTAACAAAATCGGTGAAAATCACAAGGAAAAGATACTTGTGAAGAAAGTAACCGTAGTTGTGGCATTAGACCTCGGTACGGGGAACACAAAAAATCCTGATAATGAAAGTGAATAGAGAGCTATCAAATA
>Ga0137307_102818_pt1 | contig 11345 bp, 8 predicted proteins | sample NAcewD2O_March_2_FD_97180 | JGI IMG/M metagenome (GOLD analysis project Ga0137307, IMG submission 97180) | Mouse cecal microbial communities from Vienna, Austria - N-Acetylglucosamine amended D2O_March | ecosystem: Host-associated > Mammals > Digestive system > Large intestine > Cecum | place...
CTACATGTTCGTCGGGATACCCAACAGCGTCAACTTTTACGCATAGCGGGACAATTTCTAAATATGTAGACCCAAAATCAGGAACAGATTGCAACCACGGTCTGCTCTTGATTTTTATGTGCCGTATACACATATTTACACTATACTTCCACCAGCCACGCCAAGAGAGTTGTTAATATTTTGAAGGTATACTTCCAACTTTTCCTCGACTCTCCTTTTGCCACCAATCGAATTATCGTAGAAAATCGTTCTGAACCCTGAAACATCAAATGGCAGTCTATCACGGAGGGCCTTATCACAAAGAAGAATTGTTGGTTTTTTTAATGCGTGGGCGTAGCCGATTTCATAGAACACATTAGGATTATCCGGGGTTATATCAGCAATAATAACTGCTGAATTTTGTATTGACGTAATAATGTCACTTAATATCATAGAGCAACTAGCAACTTCATCACCACGAATCGGATCATAGTGGAGTTTGATACAAACGGGCTTAATTACCTCGTCATATAGTATATCATAATCGCCACCAAACTGAGATACTATGAAAACTTCTGGTTGTTTACAAATTGCTGTAAAATCCTTTATCATTACATTTTTTCTACTCTTAACCCAAATGCCAACTTGAGTTTGACTTACCAAAAGAGGAATTGCTGATGTCAAAACTCTAATGCCATTAATATATAGTCCCAAAAAAGAGCCAATTATTTGTAAGTTCATATCAAATTTTGTAGTAGGCAAATTTTCTACAAATCCTGCTGCGCAAATTGTATTCATCTGCCCATTGGTCAAGTTGAATACATATTTTGCCTGGGCATTTGAAACTCCAGCGGACATATATGCCAAATCACTCTGATAATTGAAAACAATCTGCGCTATATCGCCCTTATCAAATTCTTCAAACTCTACTGTGGCCTTTATTACCCCGTTTGCAAGTACATCCTCAAATAAAATAATTCCCTCTCGGGCAACCTGCCCCGCTAAGAAGCTATTGGGTGTTCTATTATCAGGCGATTGTTGCGGTATTCCTTGAAAAACAACACTTTCATTGTCTTCAACAAAATCGCCTCTTAGTGGCATCCATTTTTTCATATGCTACACCTTTCTGTTCTATAATTAAGTTGGAAATAGAGTTATTGGTTTCGCAACTCTCTATAGATCACTTCTGCCAGAGCGCTCATGATGGCGTTATACTTATGCTGATCCTCAAACAATGTGGTATAGGTATCCTGTGATTCCATATAGCTGTCCTGGGCAGCATCGCCAAACGCCTTTGGGAAAATACTCTCCGCAAAAATTTGCGGATCAGAGGTTTTTGCCATACTCGCCAGTTTCTTATTAGCCATAAGCCTGGTATGAAGTGCATTCAGCAGTACCCGGTCGCCTTCTGTAAATGCACCCTTATATTTCTCGTTGATTTTCTCGATGATCTCGTCTAAAGGCTCCTTTGGGTCGTGTCCCGCCGCACCTTTCTGCTTGGCTGGCTCATAGACCCCCTTAATCTCCTGGAGTTCAATTTGCCCGTCAAAGGTCTTTTGCAGCTTGTAATACTCCAGTTTCAGCTTACCCTCCAGGTCTACCATATCCACCGCTTCTGCTGGGAGAAGGCCCAGCAGATAGGAACAGAATACGAACTCCTTATGCAAATCCTTGTCAAACATGCGGATAACCTGAGAGATATAGCTGTACCATTTAATCAGGCTCCGGATCTGGCGCCGGAATTGATACCGCTCATCGGTGGTCTTTTGGTTGTACCGGTCTGCCACCGGCTTCAGGATGCTGGTCATTCGTCCCATGGATCTGGCATCCTGCCGCCCTGTTTTGAAATACTCCTTGGCAAAAGCCTCAATATCTACATCAGAGTAGATCCCATAGCCCCTCAGTTCTCTTTGTGTCTGGTAAATCAGGTCGGTATTGACCTCCTGCTGGAGCATTGTCTCCTGGTAGAACGGCTGGAAAGCCTCCAGGATGTCCTCCTGTGTATTCACAAAATCCAGCACAAAGGTATCGTTTTTGCCTGGACAGGTGCGGTTCAGCCGGGATAGAGTCTGTACCGCTTTCACGCTTTTCAGCTTCTTGTCCACAATCATGGTATGGAGCAGCGGCTCGTCAAAGCCGGTCTGATACTTTTCCGCCACAATCAGCACATTAAAATTCTCGTGAAACTCCGCCTTGGTCTGGGTTTCAGCGATATGGCTACCGTCACTCCTCACGTTCAGCTTTGGCTCGGTGTACTCCTCGTCGCCGTCCCTGACCGCCCCGGAAAAGGCAATCAGAATCTCAACATCATCATATCCCTGCTCCTGAATATACCGCTTGACCTCATGATAATAGCGTACCGCCGCCAGACGGGAGGATGTGATCACCATCATCTTCCCCCGTCCGCCGATTTTATGCCGGGTGGTCTCTCGAAACGTCTCCACAATGATCTGTGACTTTTGGCTGATATTGTAGGGGTGCAGCTCCTGATATCTTCGAATCACCTTGGCGGCACGACTGGCCGGGAGGTCCGGATTGTCCGCTGTTGTCTTGGCAATCTTGAAACAGGTTTCATAGGTCATATAATTCTGGAGAACATTCAGAATGAAATTCTCCTCAATGGCCTGCCGCATACTGTAGATGTGGAAAGGATGGAAACTGCCATCCTCATATTCTGTGCCGAACAGCTCCAGCGTTTTATCCTTTGGCGTAGCGGTGAAGGCAAAGAAGGACAGGTTCTTGTGCTTCCCCTGAACGATGATCTCCTGCATCAGCTTGTCGTCTGGATCAAGTTCTTCCTCAGCCTTGCCCTCCAGCTCGGCATACTCTCGCAGAGCCTCCTCGGTGTCCGCCAACGCCGTTTTCAGCTTGAGGGCGGCGCTGCCCGTCTGGGAGGAGTGGGCCTCATCCACGATGATGGCAAAGCAACGTCCTGCGGCCTTGTCCACCTCCCGGAAGATCACTGGGAACTTTTGCAGGGTAGTAACAATGATCCGCACCCCGGCGTTCAAAGCGTCCCGCAGATCCTTGGAGGTTTTATCTTCCCCAATCGTCTCCACCGCGCCCAGCGTGTGGTCAAAGCCGGAGATAGTTTCCTGGAGCTGGGCATCCAGCACTGTGCGGTCGGTGACGACTACCACACTGCTGAATACGGGCTTGTCCTCCCTGTTGTGCAGCGATGCCAAACGGTAGGCCGTCCAAGCGATAGAGTTGGATTTTCCGGAGCCTGCACTGTGCTGGATGAGATAGTTTCGTCCCGCTCCGTTGGCAGACACATCTTCCAACAGCTTCCGCACCACGTCCAGCTGGTGATAGCGGGGAAAAATCAGCGTTTTCTTTTTGACCAGTTTCTCAGCGCCGTCCGGCATCCGTTTCTTTTCTTCCTTGACCTGCAAATGGATAAACTTTTGCAAAATATCCATCATGCTGTCCTTCTGAAAGACCTGCTCCCAGAGGTAGGCCGCGGGGTAGCCGTCCGGGTTTGGCGGATTGCCCTTGCCGCCGTCCTGCCCAGCCCCGTTGGAACCCTGGTTGAAGGGCAGGAAGTATGTATCCTTCCCGGCCAGCTTAGTGGCCATCCAGACCTCCAGATGATCCACGCAGAAATAGCCCAAAATGCGCTTGTTGAACTGGAAACAAACCTCACGAGGGTCCCGGTCATACATCCACTGCCGCTTGGCGTTCTCCACGTTCTGACCGGTGTACTGGTTTTTCAGTTCAAAGGCGAAAACCGGGATTCCGTTCACTGTCAGCACCATGTCCACGGATTTTTTCGTGTCGGCGGAGTAGTACCACTGACGGTAACAGCAAATCACATTCTGGGCGTATCGCTGGGCAGCGGTATCATTGAGACCGGACTCCGGCTTGAAATAGCAGACACGGAATGTGATACCTTTGTGCTTGAAACCGTGGCGGAGGACGGAAACAAGGCCGTCAGCGTCACAGGCGGCGTTAAAAGCAAGGCAATACTTCCGCACCGGGTTTACCTCATTCTGCCGCTCAAACCTGGCCCACTCCTTGGGTTGAGTAGCCCGGATAAAGTCGATCAGAGTGTTAACGTACAGGCCCAGCGATGGATCATAGGTGCCGGTGCCCTTGGTGTAGCCGCCGGAGGGGGAGAGCAGGGCGGTTTCGATGTCGGATTCAAAACGTTTTTCAGTTGTTATCATTTTGGTTATCCCTACCTTCACGCACAGGCGAATCTTCTGATATCTTTTTTATAATATCTAAGTAGAAGTTAGAAATTTGACAGTATATATGGCTTTTTTCTTTATAATAATCTAAAGTATTAGAGGTAGCGTCACTCATGTAAATAGACAAAAAAGCAAGAGCTACAGATAACAATGACATAATGTTAATGACTTTATTTGTCAACAAATCATTTGGTATGATTTTTAGTGGGGTAATAATAGCAAAGAATAAAATATCAAAAATTTCTATAAACGGAATTATTGAGCCAATTATTTTTAAACGCTTGTCACGAGAGGTTTCTTTTTTCGGCTCTAAACGTTTCGTTAAATCCTCATATTCAGTCTGTAACTGCCCTTTCAATTCGGATAGGGACGGATATTGCTTAATTAGTTCAATATCTTTTCCAATTGTTTTTGTTCCGTCTATGGCAATGGCGGTTGCCGTGGCTCCCATTGTACAAATCCAATTTTTGCAACTTTTTAGAAACTCACAAAGTGTTGTGGATAGGGAGATAAATGCTACTGAAAAATAGAGTTGCATTGCTATAATTCCGGAGGTAAAAATCTGTATCGTAGCAATAATCATATAAACGATGCCAAGTGCAAGGAGGGTGTAATTTTTTCTCAAAGGAACTTTTGGCATATACTATACCTCCTTCTTCCCAGTCACATATTCATAAATAAGCGACTTCTTATAAGTCTCCAGTTCGGCAAGGAATTGCTCCTTTTTTTGAATGAGAACATCTATATCGTTAACCCGGCTGCGCAGAAACATTACAATTTCCTGCTGTTCCTCCATGGGCGGGACGATAAATCGGAGGGAAAGAAACTGCTCAGGGTACAGCCGGAGCCGGGAAGCTGTTATTCCAGTAGAGCAGACATTATACTGATCCACTAGTGGAGGAATCCGCAAAAGGTAGTCCAAGTATTGTGGATCAAAAGCACCATTACGCTGGCGGTAGGTATTATACGAGGGACTGATCACACCATAATAGGCAGATACCCCAATAGCTCCCTGCCACATCCACATGGTGTTTGCCGCAATATCGCCCTCACGGCAAATCTTATACCCGACAAGCGACTCCGACATGAACATATTTACATTCTTCTGGCTTCTGGGCGTGATACCTGTCTTGTGGGAAACGGTCAGCAGCTCCTCAGAACCCGTTTCTGACCGCTCATTGGTTTCGTAAAATAAATGTTTCCCCCGGTAACTGCTCCAACCCTCGGGGATTAGCGGAACCCACTCAACCCCGCTCTCCTTCATCGGCTTATCTCCCCGGATTCCCTTGGTGACAGCCTGGGTGATAATAGCTCGCCTGAGTTTTTTGTATTCCTCAATGGAGGTGCGGGTTTTCTCCAGAACAGCGTCTATTTCGGCGCATTTGCAGTTAAGGTAATCCGCTATACGGCACTGGATCTCCTGTGGTGGAATAATTAGACTTGTTTTCTTCAAAACTTTTTGTGAAATGCTGAACAATTTAACACCAATTACTCGCTCTCGAATTTGCCTTCTCCACATATCGGATTTGAATAGATATGCAAAATATTGATTGCTTTTTTGAACCTTTGCCCGCAGGATTATTGTATGATATCCTGCAAATATTGGAATATCTACATCAACATAAGCGCAATTTCCACACCCATCAAGATCTTCTGAAGTGTCTGCAAAAATAAAGTCCCCTTGATGAGCAAAAGAGTCAGGGTTGCTATTTATGTATTCTTCACTGACATATCGGATAAGGTCTTTCACAATGTGAGTTCCAGAATTTCTCTTTGAATGTATTTGACCATAACTTATTACAGGTACACCCGAATCGCATAAATTGTCCTTTGTAATAGGCAAACCCTTACCAAACGAAAAGAGAGCCTTAATATTTTTTAATTCCCAATCAGCCGGAATCTCCCCAATCCACGGTATCCCGCTGTCCTTCATCTCTTGTGCCATCACTCGCCCTCCTCATGGAACAGCGCCTTCAAGCTTGCGGCAATATCGGCCTCCAGGGCGGCGATCCGCTCCACGATGTCCTCCACCAGCTCCGGGGGCTGGTACTCATAAAAGTACCGGGTCATGGGGATCTCATACCCCACCTTGGTTTTCTTCTTGTCGATCCAAGCATTGGGGGCGTAGGGCAGCACCTCCCGCTCAAAATAGCGGTCAATGTCCTCCACCAGCGGCACGTTTTCCGTATCCCGCAGGGCTGGGTCTGCCACAGGCTTACCCTTTTTCAGCACAATCTCCCCCTGCTCGTCCCGCAGGGGCCGCTCCACCACAATCTTGTTGTAGCCGAACTCCTCCGAGCCGAACACCTTGCTCTCGCAGTACACGCCGCCCTTGTCGCCATACACAGCGCCGTCTTGGTACTCGCCGTAGGCCCGGACGATCAGGCCCCGGCACAGGTCGGTGATATCGTTCCGCTTGGTGCCGATGTTCTTCCGCCGGGACTCGTAGCAGTGGGAGGCGTCGATGAGCTGCACCTTCCCGGCCCGGTTCTCCGGCTTGTCTTTGGACAGGACCCAGATATAGGTGCTGATGCCCGTGTTCATAAACTGGTCGGTGGAGAGCTGGATGATGGCGTCCAGCCAGTCGTTCTCCAGGATGTACTGCCGGATATTGGACGGCCCGCTGCCGGCGTCGCCGGAGAACAGCGGAGAGCCGTTCTGGATGATGGCCATTTTGCCGTTAGGGGCTAGCTTGGACAGGCCATTCAGCAGAAAAAGCTGCTGACCATCGCTGATCTTCGGCAGGCCCGGAGCGAAGCGGCCCAGTTCGCCCAGAGCAGCCTCCGCTTCCACCGCCTTCTGCTCTCGCTTCCAGTCGATGCCGAAGGGAGGATTGGAGATGCAGTATTGGAAGGTGAAGCCCTTGAACTGGTCATCGGACAGGGTATCGCCAAACCGCATATTGTTGGGATCGCCGCCCCGGATCATCATGTCGGCCTTGGCGATAGCGTAGGTGGCCGGGTTCAGCTCCTGGCCAAAGCAGGTCACCTCGATCTCCTCGTTCAAGTCGTGGATGCGTTCCTCCATACAGGAAAGCATCTGAGAAGTACCCATCGCCATGTCGTAGACGGTGACATTACCTGCGTGGGTCAGGTCTGCGTCGGACAGAAGAATATCCGTCATCAGATAGATAATATCCCTGCTGGTAAAGTGCGCCCCGGCCTCTTCATCGTAGGACTCAGAGAAACGGCGCACCAAGTCCTCAAAAATGTAACCGCAGTCCACAGCGCCGATCTTATCCGGGCCAAGGTAGCCTTTGGGTGAGGCAAATTCCTTGATCACCAAATACAAAGAATTGCATTCCACCATGCGCTTGATGATATTGTCGAAATCAAATTTGGCAAGGACATCCTGAACATTTGGCGAAAAGCCCGCCAAGTAGTCCCGGAAATTCGCCTCAATATTGTCCGGGTCGGAAAGCAGCAGATCGAAGGTGTACTTGCTGGTGTTGTAAAACTGATAGCCAGAGGCGCGGGTCAGAAAACCATCGATGACGGCTAACTTCTTTACCTTCTCGTACTGTTCCCGCACAGCGGCATGGGTAGGAAGCAGACAGTCGTGGAATCGCTTCACCACCGTCATAGGGAGGATCACAAGGCCGTACTCGTGGGGCTTAAAGTAGCCAAACAAGGCGTTGGCAATATTCCAGATGACCGTGGCCTTCTCCTGTATATTGACGCCCACCTCGGTAATTTTGTCGTTGCTCATACATATACCCTCCCATGGTTTTACACAATTCGCCTTATTATACCATCCCCAGATATCTTCGGCAATAAAAGCGTCCCAGTTCTCCTCAACAATTCCCCGGATAGACAAAGGACAGGTACTCCCTCGCCACATCCGCCAGCCGGTACACCCGCTCCACCGGCGTAGAAAGCTTGTCCATCATCCGGTAGCGGGGGAAGAACCGGGACAGGTGCAGCGGGATATCCCGGTCCACCGAGGCCAGCCATTGGGCTAAAGCTGTGACCTCCTCCGCGCTGTCGTTCTCGCCAGGGACCAGCAGCGTGGTCACCTCCACATGACACCGCTCCGCTGCCAGGGAGATGGAGCTCTTCACCGCCTCCAGATTGCCGCCCAGCCTCTGGTACCACTCTGGGGTAAAGCCCTTCAAGTCAATGTTAACAGCGTCGATCAGCGGGACCAACGTCCTCCAGGGTGCCTCCTCGATGGTGCCGTTGGTGACCAGTACATTGACCATCCCCCGCTCATGGACCAAGGAGGCGCAGTCCCGGACGTACTCATAGCCCACCAGCGGCTCGTTGTAAGTGTAAGCCACTCCGATGTTGCCATAGAGCCGCAGCTCCAGCGCCTTATCAGCCAGGGCCTCCGGGGAGAGTTCCGCCGTCTCAAGTTCCTTCTCTCCGGACATGGAAATCTCGTAATTCTGGCAGAAGGGACAGCGCAGATTGCACCCGAAACTGCCCACGGACAAGATCTTGCTGCCGGGGTGGAATCGCCGCAGTGGCTTTTTCTCAATGGGGTCCAGGGCGATGCTGGTGATCTTCCCGTAGTTCAGCGGGACGATCTTGCCATTCTGGCAAGCCCTCGCCCGGCAAAAGCCGGTCTGTCCCTCGGACAGGTCGCAACGGTGAAAGCACAGCTCACAGATCATAAATGCCGCACCACCTCAAACCGCCCCAGAGTGTATTTTTCCCTGCTACTGATACCGCCCTTCTGTCGGGCGATGTCGATTTGCTGCTCTACCGTGTCCACACCCTCCAGGTCAGGCAGCAGCAGTCCCCGGCGACCGCCGCAGGAGACGATCACACCGTACTTTTTCACGTCCAGCTCCGCCGGAGAAGAGATAGGCTCCGGCTGGCCCAGCACATCCACGCTGTACTCCAGGATGTCCAGTTCCGAAACTGTCACCGGCGGAAAGCGGGGGTCACGGGAGCAGGTGGAAACTGCGTTCTGTACGATCTCCCAAGCCACACTCTCCGTGGTGGGCCCGGTGGTGCCGATGCAGCCCCGGAGCTGGCCGTGGGCGTGGAGGGAGACAAAGGCCCCAGCGGCCTGCTCCGTCATTTCAGCGGGCAGATCGTCCGGCAACCGCTCCAGCCGCTCCCCAGTTTTCACAAAGGTCTCCAAGGACAGCCGGGCCAAGCGTACCCAGGAATCCTCCGAGGCCTTTTTCTCCGCCAGCCGGGTGCGCTCCAGTTCTACGCATTGCTCCCCGAACCGGCGGTCCCCGTCCGGGCCGGTAACGGTGAAGGCCGCCACCCCGTACCCAACTCCGGTGACGCCCTCATAGCTGAGGAGCTTCGTCTCCACCGCCATGCCGTCCAGCGCCCCAGTCATGATCTGGAAGGAGCGCAGGCCGCACTCCGCCGCCCGGTCGCAGAGGGCCGGGTCCATGGTCAAAAAGCGCAGGAAGTCTCCCTCTGCCATAGCTCCGGTGATCTGCCGGTCGAACTCCGGTCCCTCTGGGGCGAAGCCGTAGGGTCCGTCGTCCTTCAGCTTGTGGGACAGGTCGCCGCTGGCAATGAACACAGCCCTACGTCCCAAGTTCTCCACGGCCTGAGCGATGCACTGCCCCAGCCGGTAGTGGTCCAGGGGAGAAAACCCGGACAAGCCGATGCGGAGGATGGGACAGTCCACTCCGGCCTCTCGCAAAAAGTACAGAGGCACAAACGTACCATGGTCCAGGTACGGGTCCCGCTGACCCAACGTCCCGACCTGGAGCCCAGCGGACTCCCCGCAGCGGATGATCTCGTCCCGCAGCTGAGCGTCGTATTCCACGCACAGCTTTGTCTCGGATGCTCCGAAAGCGGCCATATCTCCGGTAGCACCCCGGCCCGGTGAGATGTGGAAGTAATCGGCGTACATCACCTGGTGGGGTGAGGTAATGATCAGCACTTCCGGTTTCCAGTCGGCCACCTGCTTTGCGGCAGTCCGGTATGCATCGATGGTAGCTTGGACTTCCTGCTCCCGCCCGCGTCCCACTGCGGGAATGATCAGCGGCGGATGGGGGACGATCACTGCTCCGAGAATTGCCACATCAAATCCTCCTTGTCAAAATAGGTTGCACCAGTGTATACAAAGATAGGGCCACGCTCACTGACGGTTCAGTTCCTCACGCAGCCGTTCCGCAATAGCGGCCTTCTCGTCCTCTGTTTTTGCTCGGTTATACTCTGACAGCGCCTCGTCCCGGAGCCGCTCGGACTCCATCTCCCATGCTAGAAAGTCTGGCTTGGTCATGGTGCCCTTTTTTGTGCGGGCAAAGTATTTTTTATATGCCCGCTGGTGGATGGCCCAGATCTCATTGTTGAGCACCTTGGCCCGGAAGCTTTTGCTGGAGCCCACCTCCCGGCAGGTCTTGCCCTCCTCGCTGTTGGGTGCGGGCTGGTCGCAGTAGTTGTAGCTGGCGCCCGGCGTTTGCAAAAACCACCTGCCGCAGTTGGCACATCGCTTGGGGACAAAGCCTCGCTGCAGGCCTCGCATCAATTCCACATAGACGAAATCTTCCAGTCGGTCGAAGTACAGCTTCTCCACCAGCTCATGGTGTTCCTCATCGATCTCCAACACGGCGTACTGAATGTTCACCTGGGGCGCGTCCACATCCGGCGACTTTCCCAAGCTCACACCGCTTACAAAAGCGTCCAAACAGTTTTCATAGATCTGCTGGGCCAGAGGAACCTTCCTCTGGCCCTTCCTTTTTTCAAAGGCCTTCTGCTGGAATGCTTCCGTTAAAAACCAGGAGTACCTCTCCCGGATGAAGCAGATGGCGCTGACCTGCTCCCGCATATAGGCAGCATCCTTTTCTCCGCCATCGTTGAGCTGGCGCAGATCAGACAGGAACAGGCGAAAATAGGGAAGGGAAGACAGCCCCTTTATCGCATCCATAAACGCCTGCGGTGCTGTCTGGTCGTCCTTCTCCTCTTTGGCCTGTTCCAAAACACAAAGCGTGTGCTCATACGATGCGACATCGTAGTTCAGCAGCTCAGTCAAGACCTCGCCGTATGGATGGGGCGTTGGGTCATGCTCCACCCAGTAGGCATTCTGTCCGAACTGTACTTTCACGTGTGTGCGTGGTCGGTCTATGTCAAACAGGTCTTTTCCCAAAACACCCATATCCCTGCCTCCGATAGATAATGTAACCCGTCTAATAGTGTATTTATTTATATGATACAAAACCTATTGACGAATGTCAAGTGGGATGTTAAGCTGAAA
>Ga0137307_102820_pt1 | contig 11335 bp, 12 predicted proteins | sample NAcewD2O_March_2_FD_97180 | JGI IMG/M metagenome (GOLD analysis project Ga0137307, IMG submission 97180) | Mouse cecal microbial communities from Vienna, Austria - N-Acetylglucosamine amended D2O_March | ecosystem: Host-associated > Mammals > Digestive system > Large intestine > Cecum | place...
ATATATATAATCCGCCTTTCTGCAAAAGGCACCGATGGGTTATGAAACCCATTGGCTTACTTTCGCTTTCTAATTTCTTTTCCTTCTGTTATTATTTTCCTAATAAGACTGACACACTACAGAACACGTGGAGGTGAGTGGCAGGGCTGTATAGCGGCAACCGCGACCCCGCATATATATATTGTCGGTAATCCGTTAAGGCATCAGTGCAAAACACCCATTGAAGAAATCCAGACTGCCGTTGACGGAGCCATTTCCCCGGAACAGGCAGTCAACTCAGACAGTGCCTTAACAACATCGATGAATTAGAAAAGAAGAAATACAATGGGAAATCCTTCGTCTCTCTGATAATTACGAAGCTGCCCTTGGCCTGATTTGTACCGTTCCCAGATTTGATAAAAATCCCATGACTGCCATTCAAGTCCTTTCCGAAATCGGCGGTTACATGTTTGTGCCCTCCACAACAAAACTCCTTGTTTCATGGGCAGGATGCTGTCTACGCAATGACCGGAGTGGAAAAAATTAAATCGACTCGGATTTCCCATGCCGGTTTCTATTTTAAACCAGTTCTGGTGCAGGTTGCAAATGGTTTACTGTGTGCCAAGAAGCATCCTGAAATAACAGACGTATAAAAGCACGCCGTGGTCATAAGAAAGCCATCATTGCAATCTGCTGTATGCTCCTGATCGCTATCTGGCACATACTTTCAGATTCAAAGCCTTATACTCCGGAGGGTTTTCTTGAATCACGTCTTGTGAATGAGTCAAAAGTTCTGACCACCTCACAGGCACTTAATCTGCTAAAGCAACGTGGTTATACCATCAGAGATGATGCTGTTACCGTTTCCTGATTAGGTGTCGTATATATATTCATTTTTTAGCCACCGATAGATGGCTTGTTTGCTATGCCTTTTATTTGGTGGCTGTCCTCTGCTTAATTGTTTCAAGCTTCTTCTATATTCTATCAATAATGTTTAAAATAGTAAGGATGCTTGCAAATATAGTCGTGCTAAGATATACTATTTTCTTTGTACAATAGAAATTATCTGCACAAAAAATAAGTTCTAAATTATTAGGGGCATCTGAATATATACGCCCTTGGCAATTTGATGGGCAGTTATTATCGTTTTCTTTAAATTTATCACACCAAAATACATTACCACATTCACTAATTGTATGTCCTATTCTATTAATTTGTGTTTTTAAATGTCCACATTTAAAATTCGTATTGTCTGTTCTTTTATATTTTTTCATTATATAAATATCTCTAACTTGAAAGACAAAACAAATAAGCAATAATACAAACATTACGCATAATAATAGAAATTTCATATCATACTCCATTCGTATTTTGACATAAATAACTTAATCATATCCATAATTAAACTATTCTTAACTATAAGTATATTTGTATAATTTTCTGAGTCCTCTATTATAAGTACAATTTAACAAGATTAATGTTTTTTATATTATACCAAATGTTTCCAATAAATTAAACGGACAGAATTGACCATCCTAACAATTTTATCACCAGTTTACAACTTTTCAAAAAACAAAGATACAAACGCATATTCTTTATTGTATAATTAAAGCAACGAACCAAAATTATACGAAAAGGATGAGTTTGTATCTACCGTTTATTATACATGCTTTAAATGAGCAAATTCAAAATATTTACTAAATTTCATTTTTAGTCAGCCCCAAAACGCACAATCAGCAAATTCAGTACGCACAAATAATTTACATTAATTTGAATCCATTCATTTAGTAATTGGTTCAAATTAAGAATTTTTGTGCAATTTTCAGATTTACTCATTTATAGATACATGAAAAATTCTGTCTTAGACAGGTTGAAATCTTATTTTGATGAATATTTTTCGGATGCGACAAAACCGAACCTGTTCCTTATTGTCGTCTCCGTACTGACACTGGATATCTTCCGTTCTGTACGGTTTGCACACAGGCACGTACTTTCAAAACTTTCAGACACATCGCTGAATGCGTATTACTATGCGCTTAAAACTGACAGGCTGGATCATGAATCCTGGCGGGATGTGACGCTGTCCAAGGCTTTAAGGGCAGTGCCCGAGCAGCCGGCTGTGCAGCCACTGTTCCTGTCCATTGATGACGCCATGGTGGAAAAGGAGGGCAAAAAATTTGAACTCTGCTCAAGGCTCTTTGACCATGCTGCGCATAACGGCTCCAATTATCTGAACGGGCACTGTATGGTAAGCATCCTGTTGTCATTCCCGGTTTTGGCAGGCGGTTCCATACGTTATCTGTCTGTCCCGCTTGGATACCGGCTTTGGGACAAAAGGCAGACAAAGCTGGAAATTGCCGCCGGGATGGTGCGCCATGCCATGGATAACATCGGCCCGGACAGGCAGGTATTCCTGCTCTGTGACAGCCGGTATCCAAAAGGATGTGTTGCGGGTCTTGTGGATGAGTACCAGAATCTTGACATCATATGCAATGCCAGAATAGATACTGTCATGTATGACCTGCCGCCTGAACGCACGGGAAAACGGGGCCGTCCAAAGAAACATGGCGAACGTCTGTCGCCAGAAGATTTCGAACTTGAATCCCCAAAAAGCGGGGACTGGAAGATCGGCGTGCGTCCGGTGCTCACCAGGTTATGGGGTGAATGGGTGGTTTATGCCTTTGTCACACTCCCCAAAAGCGGGAATGGCGGTCGCAGGCTTTTCTTGTGCACCATGGATCCGGAAAATATCCTGTTGGATTACAGCAGGTGCGAGGACGATGCCATACGCGGATATGGGGAAGAAAATGAACAGTTCCTGCCACTTGCTTGCTATTCGCCGCGCTGGAAGATTGAAATATCATACTACGAAAGCAAGACATTCTGATCACTTGAGGAATACCGTGTACGGAGCCGGGAGGGTATTGAGCGGCTGGTAAATCTGGAGTGTATAGCTTACAGTGCCATGACACTGCTCCCATACAGTGATGGATTCTTTTCATGCTACCAGACTGCAAGTGCGCAGGAAACTCGTTTCGGTATAGGACAGCAAATTCAAGCCAGTATAATATTCGGCAGTTCCGTAGAAAAACTCGAAACTGTAAAAAAATCGTGTTCTCTGATCAGGATAATTGAGTATTATATTTTGTCAGGCTTTAAAAATGTCCAAAAGTTGTAAACTGGTGAGTTTTATCATAAGCTTGTAAAAATAGACAAGTCTGGATGTGTCAGTTCTTTTTCTACAGATCTTTACTATTCCATGCATTGATTCTATCAATATTGACATTGTCGGTGGGATTTTATTTAAAAATGGTTGTTGGGAAGTGTAACGGAGTAGACTCATATCATTTATACAAGTCTGCTCCGGTTTTAAATAACTTAAAACACTCCTTCAAAGATTTTCGCCCAAATGATTTTAATAAGCGGAAATGCCTTCGGACTTATTTCCTGCTGTACATTGTAATTCCGCTTTTTCATGTTTCCAGAGACATATAATATGATATCCAATATGAGCAGGATAAGGAAGGCCCAAAATATATCAGGATTACTTCCCTTAAGCTCGTAAATGATCCGGTGGCTGTGTGTATGATTTTTTTATATATACAGTAGATTCCTTTCTGTATATATATTAGCATATAAAAAGTTTAATATTTCAACTCCTCAATCATACATTGGTGCTCCTTTTTGTCTGCATCATAATTAATTCCAGCAAGAAGGATATTCTTAACCTGTTCTTTCTGCAATTTCTCTGTGTATTCTTTTTCCTTAATCTGTGCAATTGCCGCTTCGGGTGACTTGTCAGTCTTTAGCTCCATCACAATCCCTGGTAGATTCCTGCGTCTCGGATAAAAGATAAAGTCGGCATAGCCCTTACCGCTTTTCTCCTCCCGCTCAATGCGGTATTTATTCCGCGCGGAGAGATAGGCGAGCGTCACCACGCAGGAGAGGCTGTTTTCGTCATTGTATTTCAGGACTGGCAGTTCGCTGTTGTGGATGTCATGGAGATACGATGCCATAATGTCCGCTTTTTTATCAAGTGTCGCATACAGGATTTCGTCGGAATTCCGCACAAGTTCAGCCACATAGCCAAAGTCGTCATCTTCCAGTGCGTTTTCAAATTCCAGCATCAGTTCCTTGTTCGGGATGCGGAGTTTGCCGTCATAATAAGACAATAAACCATAGATAATCATTGCTGAATAAATTTCTTTTCTGTTGGCAGGACGCTTCTGACCCGCAGAGTATTCTTTTTTGATATCAATTCTGACAGGTGTGTCATTTACCATCCTGATGACATCATTACGCACCTCGCCAATATTGTATTTTAGGAAAAATAAGACCTCATCCATCCTGCCGGTTCTTGTCCAGTAGCTTTGGCATGTCCTGTCTTCAAGGGCACATATTACAGACCTTGGATTGTATAGCCTTGCACCGTTTTTGGTCTGGTAACCGTTGTACCAGTCGCTGATTTCATCTATCGTCAGTGCGGACTGCCTTTTGCAGAGCATTTCTACCTCGTTTTCCGTAAAACCGAAATATTCCTCAAAAAAGGAATCCCGCAGCATCGTGTATTCCTTGAACATATTGAGCGCGGAGCCCGTACTGTATTTCTTGATGGGCAGCACTCCGGTCATGTAGGCGAGCGCTACATAAGGTTTATCCTTAAGCAGATTTCTAAGGAATTCCAGAAATGCGCCATGGTGCTCAGGAAACAATTCGTGGCTGAAAATATAATCCCATTCATCAATGATAAAGACAAACTGTTCCCCGGTGGCGGCAAGGGCATCGGGGGCTTTATCAAATGTCTTTTCCCTGAGTGCCGGGTACATTTCCTTAACGTCATTTATGATGGCATTGTGAAACTGTGTGATATAATTTTCATACCGGCTCATATCGAGCGGAATATCATTCAGGCACAGGTTAATGACATGGTACTGGTTCAAGTGCGTCAGGTATGTCTCACTCCTGCTGACAGCCAGCTCGTTAAACAAATCCCCGGAAGGATAAGCCTTTCCGTAGTATGCCCCTAACATATTGAGCACCGAGGTTTTTCCAAAACGGCGGGGCTTCGTGATGCAGATGTATCTGTTCTTGGTGTGAATGCGTTCATTTATGATTTCAATGATACCGGACTTGTCGACAAAAAACTTATCGTGAACCAGCATGTCGAAATCAATGTACGCAGATTTTGTATTCAGACAAACAGCCATGGACAGCCCTCCCTACTGGTTTATACAGATTTTTCCTGTGTAACAGCCATGATATGCTTTCCTTTCATGGCTGTTACAACAAAAGGAGCGCTGCCGGCAGGCAGCACTCCTTTTAAAATCTACGTTATCTTTATGCCTGCTCAATAGCGCCTGTAGGGCATGCACCTGCGCAAGAACCGCAGTCAATGCACTTGTCTGCATCAATCTCAAACTTGCCGTCTCCCATGCTGATAGCGCCTACCGGGCACTGAGCCTCGCATGCACCACATGCAACACATGCATCTTTAATCTGGAATGCCATAATACAATTTCCTCCTTATATCGTTTATTGCACTGCCCTTTACGCAGGCAGTATAAGTATTGTAGCAAAACGCCACGAAATATAGCTGCAGGGCAAGCGTTTCCGAAATACTTGCCAACATAGATATTTTAATATATATTGATATGAAATACAAGGGAAAAGGACAAAAAACTGATGACTTATTTTTCGGGAAGACCGCGGCGCTGCCGGATTCCGTTGAGTATGTGCTGCTTTAATTCGGGCACCTTGCTTTTATCCATTTCAGGCACGCCTTCCAGACGGTATTCCATGCCGAGCTCGTCATACTTTTTCTTTCCCATCGTATGGTAGGGGAGGACATCGAGCGCCTTGACATTTTTCAGGCCGCCGATAAAGTAACCAAGCCTGTGCAGGTCCTCCGGGTCGTCCGTGATGCCGGGGACGACAACATGGCGAATCCAGACTTCTACATTTTTGGCGTCAAGGTATTCTGCAAAGGCGAGGATTCCGTCGTTGGGCTGTTTGACAAGCTCCATGTGCTTTTGGGGGTCAATATGCTTAATGTCAAGCATGACAAGGTCTGTCACCTCGCATAATTTGTCCAGCTTGGCGAGCCATTCAGGATTGCCGTCAGGTCTGTATGCAATACCGGAGCTGTCAAGGCATGTGTGGATGCCGCGCGAATGGAACAGGGTGAACAGCTCCAGCAGAAAGTCAATCTGCATCAGGGGCTCGCCGCCAGTGACGGTGATGCCGCCGCCGTTATAAAATGGCTCGTTGCGCTCATAATTCTCGAGGATTTCCTCCGGCGTCATCAGCGTGCCTGCATTCATCTCCCATGTGTCGGGATTGTGGCAGTAGGCACACCGCATCGGGCAGCCCTGGACAAAGACAACATAGCGGACGCCTGGTCCGTCGACAGTGCCAAAAGATTCTAAAGAATGGATTCTTCCTTTCATTGTATCAACCTTCCTTTGTTTTGTGTTTTAGACAGAGGCATAGATAGCTGTGCCCTTATAAATAGTATACCCTATTTTGGGTCAGGAGTGGAATAATAATTTAAAAAATGATATGTGGCTGGGACGTTTTTTGCTTCATGGGCGTCTAATGGGTATACAGGATGATGCATAATCCTTCTATGAGAAAAAAGCCAGAAAGGAGTGGAAACCGGTGTGACAAATTTAGTAAAGCGCGCCCAGAAAGGGGATGCGGATGCTTTCGCGCAGCTGGTGCAGTCCCAGATGCAGAATATGTATAAGGCTGCAAGGGCAATCGTAAGAAATGACGAAGATGCAGCGGACGCGATATCCGAAACGATTCTTGCGTGTTGGGAAAAGATCGGACAGCTGAGGAAAACAGAGTATTTCCGGACATGGATGACGAAAATACTGATTAACAACTGTAATGACATCCTTAGGAAAAGGAAGATGCTCTGCTACGGTGATGAGATGCAGGAGCCGTCTGTAAAGTCAGAAGAGTATAACAATGTGGAGTGGATGGAAGTATTGCAGGGGATGGATGAGCGATACAGGCTGGTAATGGTTTTGTATTATGTAAATGGGCTGAATACTGTCCAGATAAGTGATGTGCTGCAAATGCCCGCAAGTACCGTGCGCACAAGACTGGCAAGGGGACGTGAGCAGATTGCTTCTGTGTATGGGGACTTTGGGAAACGCAGCCACGAAGTGGATATGGGAATAGGAGAAAATGGAGGCAGATATGAAAATATTTAGGGAAAAAAGTACTGCAATCAGAATATTGCAGCAGGACATTGCAATTCCGGCAGTTGTCCAGAACAAGGCGGATATTGCACTGCGGCGGATAGAGGGAAAGAGCAGGGAAACCGTTGTGCATATGGACAGCGGATTCCGTAAGGGCATATGGGCAGCGGCGGCTGCGCTGGTGACGCTGGGTACAGTGGCATGCGCGGCGGCAGTGATACATTGGAGCAGCGGCATGGAAGCGAAACTGAATGTGACACAGGAACAGAAAGCCTTTCTGGAAAAGCAGGGGATAACTACATCTGTCGGTAAAAGTGTTTCGCGGGAAGGCGTTACCGTTACGGCGCAGCAGAGTATTGTGGATGCGCGATTTGCCCACCTTTCCTTTCGCGTGGACGGTTACGAGGTAAGGGAGGGGAGCATACTGCGGCCCGATTTTGAGTATGCGATGGTATCGGTGGATGGCGTGGATTGTGACGTATTGTCCGGTGGATTTTATCATAATATGCACATTACGGACAAGGAGCGCGTCTATACGGATGGGACGCCGATAGCAGAACGCAGCGACGGAAGCCTGGTTGAACGATACATGAATGAAGACGGAAGCATGGAATATGTCATTTCCCTGATGATTGACAACAAGGACAATAGCCTTGTGGGGAAGCCGATTCGTGTAACACTTCAGAATCTCGGGACGTATGTCCGTTATTCCAGTGCATTCCGAAAGGATGTCGAGGCTTCATGGATGCTGGATTTTACATTGGAGGGTTCTGACAAGGCAAGAAGCTTTGTGCTGTCCGAATCGCTTGGGGACAGTGGTGCGACTGTGACTAAGGCAGAGATATCCCCGATTTCCATTTATGTGGAGTATGATTTTCCAATGCAGACAATTGAACGGGAGGGGATTGACGAGAACGGAAACTGGGGAATGACTGCTTCATATGCGAATGCGCCATGTCTTACCGGGGTGCGGCTAAAGGATGGAACGTACTTGCCGAGAATTGTGGGAGGTAGTACGGAGGGATATATGAGTGACGACAGGGACACGTATACAGCATATGGCGCCACCAACCATGTCATTCACCCTGAGGAGGTCGATGCACTTTTGTTTGTCAAGTATATCCCCGATTCTTTGGACGAAATAGTGGAAATTCCGCCGGAAGAGCAATATTACATTGTGACCCTAAAATGATGTTTTAATGAAGTCGCATTTTCGAAAACGCCGGCACAAAAATTCCATCAAATTTTGACATTATTTTGTAATACCTACTTGTATTTAATGCGAAAATACTATATACTAATAGTATCTGATAAATTTATTAATGAAAGTGAGGAAGATACTATGGAAGGTAAGATTAATTTTGGGTTGTCAGATTCGGAAGCGTTAATTATGGAATATTTGTGGGATGCCGACGGCGGAAGGTGCTTCAGGGAAATTACGAAGCATTTGAATGAGGAAGTCGGTAAGGAATGGAAAAAGCAGACGATGAACACATTTTTGAGCCGTCTGACCAATAAGGGGCTCATCAGTGCGGAGGTGCAGCGTGGCGGCAGGGTATATTCCCCCACGGTGACAAGGACAGAATTTGCAACAGGGAGGGCAAAACAGTTCCTGGACAAGTTCTATGATGGTTCGCTTGAGAATTTCCTGACGATACTCAATGGCGGAAAGAAGATTGACGCGCAGCAAGTGAAAAAGATAATGGGATAGGACGAAATAAAAAAACCTGAGCGCAGCTCAGGTTTTTTATGCGCAGGGAAGATGGCTCTTCCCTGCGCGATTTTTAATTTATTGATTAGATAGCCTCATGGAATGTACGTGAGATTACATCTGCCTGCTGTTCCGGTGTCAGCTTGATAAAGTTAACAGCATATCCGGATACACGGATTGTCAGCTGCGGATAGTTCTCAGGATGCTTCTGTGCATCCAGTAATGTGTCCCTGTTAAGTACGTTTACGTTGAGATGGTGGCCACCCTTTGTAGCATACCCATCCAATAAAGATACTAAGTTATCAACCTGTGCTGCGTTATCAACTGCCATAGTTTTATACCTCCTAACAAAACTTGTCAAAAATCTGTTACTGTTCACTCCGTTCCAGTAACAGGTAAAAATCCATGCAAAATTTGCTTCGCAAATGGATTTTTACTTGCATGTGAAACATTTTCTCACGGACTTAGCAGTAAATGCTAAGTCCTGTGTGAACAGTAACTAAAATCTTATTTGTCATCCAACCCCTCATGGAGTGTCGGAACACTGCATGCCATGGGATTGCTCGAACAGTCTGTACATCCAAGAGTCTGAACTTCTTTTGTGGAAGCGCCCTCGCTGACATCTACATTGAAATGCCCCACCGCCTTATCTGCTGAAAATCCGGCATCAAGCTGCGATACAAGGTCGTCAATCATTGATTTTTCATCCATAATATACGTCTGTCCTTTCTTATTTTAGAGCAGCCACAGGATTTGTCCCTGCGGCTGCCTGTAACAGAAAACTGTTACAATTAGTTATTTAAATCAAGCTCAAGGTCTCCTGAGAATACCTTAGCTTCCTTGCCGAGTGCGTTCGGAATGATTGTGAAGGTATTGGAGATACCATCCTGTGCATCCTTGAACGGAAGCTTTGATACAGAAGCAAGGGATGCGACTGCACCGTGTGTATCGCGTCCGTGCATTGGGTTTGCACCAGGAGCAAACGGCTGTCCTTTCTTACGTCCGTCAGGTGTGTTGCCTGTCGCCTTACCATATGTTACATTGGATGTAATGGTAAGGATGGATGTTGTAGGAACACCGTTTCTGTAGGTATGATGTCTTCTGATTGCCGTCATGAACTTGTGGACAACATCCTGTGCAATCAGGTCAACACGGTCATCGTCATTACCATACTTAGGGAATTCGCCGGTTGTCTCGAAGTCAACAATGATGCCGTCCTCGTCACGGATTGCCTTTACCTGTGCATACTTGATTGCTGATAAGGAGTCAGCAACGATGGAAAGACCCGCAACACCTGTAGCGAAATATCTCTTAACGTCCCTGTCATGAAGAGCCATCTCTGCCCTCTCATAGCAGTACTTGTCATGCATATAGTGGATGATGTTGAGTGTATTTACATACACATCTGCCTGCCACTCAAGCATATCCATGAACTTGCTGTATACATCATCATAGTCGAGGATGTCACCCTCAACAGGACGATACTTCGGACCAACCTGCTTCTTGGTAACTTCATCCACACCGCCGTTTAAAGCGTAGAGCAGACACTTTGCAACGTTTGCACGCGCGCCGAAGAACTGCATTTCCTTGCCGATAACCATGGATGATACGCAGCATGCGATACCGTAATCATCGCCATGTGTCACTCTCATCAGGTCGTCGTTCTCATACTGGATGGAAGAAGTCTGGATGGACATCTTTGCGCAGTATCTCTTCCAGTTTTCAGGAAGTCTTGTAGACCAGAGAACTGTCAGGTTCGGCTCCGGGCTTGGTCCAAGGTTTGTCAGTGTGTTCAGGTAACGGAAGGACATCTTTGTAACCATAGGACGTCCGTCTACGCCGACACCGCCGAGGGACTCTGTAACCCATACTGGGTCGCCTGCAAAAATCTGGTTGTACTCCGGTGTACGTGCGAACTTAATGCAGCGGAGCTTCATAATAAAGTGGTCAACGAACTCCTGAATCTGCTCCTCTGTAAATGTTCCGTTCTTTAAGTCTCTCTGTGCAAAGCAGTCAAGGAATGTGGAGGTACGTCCAAGTGACATTGCCGCACCGTTCTGCTCCTTAACAGCGCAGAGGTATCCGAAATATGTAGCCTGAATTGCTTCCTGTACATTGGTAGCCGGCTTGGAAATGTCACAGCCGTAGGAAGCAGCCATTTCTTTCATCATTTTAAGAGCGATCATCTGCTCTGAGAGCTCCTCGCGAAGACGGATAACGTCGTCTGTCATCACGCGTCCGGTGGAATCCTTCTGTGCCTGCTTATCTTCGATCAGTCTGTCTATACCATAAAGGGCAACCCTTCTGTAGTCACCGATGATACGTCCACGTCCATAAGCATCGGGAAGACCTGTGATGATATGAGAAGAACGGCACGCTCTCATTTCCTGGTTGTAAGCATCAAAACATCCTGCATTGTGTGTTTTTCTGTGTGTAG
>Ga0137307_102825_pt1 | contig 11320 bp, 8 predicted proteins | sample NAcewD2O_March_2_FD_97180 | JGI IMG/M metagenome (GOLD analysis project Ga0137307, IMG submission 97180) | Mouse cecal microbial communities from Vienna, Austria - N-Acetylglucosamine amended D2O_March | ecosystem: Host-associated > Mammals > Digestive system > Large intestine > Cecum | place...
TGCTCCAAACCAGAACGCCGCCGCCAGGCTCTGCTCCGCCAGAGCCCCGAATGCCAGATTCGTCCCCACGCCCACGCCGTCCATCAGCATCGCATGGATACTCAGCGCCGTGGCCCGGTATTCTGTGTGTACCATCCGGTTTTGAATCTCCGTCTGAAACGGCTCAAACAGGCTGTTGGAAACGCGCAGAAGTAAGATACCGCAGACCGAAAGCAGCGCATGCCCGGTCAGTGCCGGTACTGCGCAGGATACCGCCGCTGTCACGCCAAACAGCAGCCCGGCTGCCCTGTTTCCGGTCTTTTCCGTCAGCCGGGCGGAATACACGCCGCACATGCCAAGCAGCGTGGCGGCAATATAAAGATACCCAATCGCCGCATTTCCCAAACCGCACTTTTCATATTGAAGCTGGTTCAAAAAAACCGTCACCGTCTGATGCGTCTCTTTAAGCAGGGCGGCCGCCAGCAAAAACAACAGCAGACGCCTGTTCCCCAGCGTCTGAAACACCGTTTCTTTCAATCTTCCGAAACAGATCCGATCAGCTCCTTCCGGGCTCACTTCTTTAAGCCCCAGCGACAAAACCGCCGCGCCCCCGTAGCTGAACACCGTAAGCAGCCCGGCCAGCCTGTAATTTTCCCCCACAAACAGAGAAAACACCGCCGAAGCCGACAGAAGCCCCGCCATTTGCAGACTGTTATAAATCCCAAACACCTTCTGGCTGCTTTCTGTTTCATCTCGGCCATTCTCGGCTTCATTCCGGCTGGTTTCCACTACATCCGGGCTGTTTTCCTTTCCTTTCCGGCCATTTTCTGTTTCACCTTTACAGGAAAGATAGAGAATACTCGTATCCACGCCCGACAATCCCGCGATCACAACGCTGAGCATCACACGCTCCGCAAGAAAGCCTTCGAAACCCGAAGCACGCCAGAATACGATTTTTGACAGGAAGTAAAGCACGCAGCAAAAAACCATGGTTTTCTTATACCCGATTCTGTCCGCCGCGACGCCCCATACTACTTCCAATAAGATACAAAGAAAAAGAGAAATGCTCTCAATCACCGTGATCTGAAAAACAGATACGCCCTGGGCCTGCCTGTACAATGTGGCCACAGGTCCGTAAAATACCATGCCATGCAGAAAAGCAATGGCATACATCAGATATATATTCCGTTTCACCGCTCAAATACATCCTTTCTGAAAAAAGCTCGCAATCCGCAATCTGTTTGATGATACGGCAAACAGGCGCCGTTACTGTGGGCAAACGAAAAAACATGAAATAAAACATCATGTTGTCATCTGCCATAACATACGACACCTTATGCGCAACAGATAAAAAGCTGTTTCTCAGGTTGGACGGTTCATTGATGCAGTCTCCTGTCAGATATTGATTATTTTTTCATCCGAAACATTAGGTAGCTGCTTCCAATATACCAGACATTCCGCAGATATGCAAACGCAAAGGTAATTATCTTTTAAAAGCGACGCGTTTACACCGCAGAATCTGCCAAAGATGCCAAATACAGCTTCTTATTCATCTTGCCATAGGCAGTCTTTTTATGGTAAGATTGCATTAAAACAGAAACTGTTTGAAAAACCGGAAAGAACAGGTGAATCTCATGGGACTGTATTTCAATCCAGGAAATGAAGCCTTTCGCCAGGCAGTAACCGATGATATTTACATTGACAAAACGGGCATGATTGCCCTCGTCAACCAGAAACTGAATAAATCCCGTGTAAAATATCTCTGCGTCAGCCGCCCCCGCCGTTTCGGAAAGTCCATGGCGGCGGATATGCTCACCGCTTATTACAGCAAAGGCTGTCATTCCGAAGAACTGTTCGCCGGCAGGGGCATTGAAAAAGAACCTTCTTACCATACACATTTAAATCAGCACAATGTCATACGGCTGGATATTCAGAGATTTCTTTTTCATGAGTCACACCTTTCCATATTCATTGATAAAATACAGGAAGCCGTAATCAGAGAACTGGACGCGGAATATGGCGGCTGTTTTATTCAGGATCAATATGGACTGCCCGGCGTCCTGGCACAGATTTACGCGCATACAAAAGAAGGATTTATTTTCATTATCGACGAGTGGGACTGCGTTTTTCGGATGGCCAAGGAACGGCAGGATATACAGAAAACTTATCTTGACTTTTTAAGGGGTCTTTTCAAAGGCGCGGAATATGTGGAGCTGGCATATATGACAGGAATCTTTCCCATTAAGAAATACGGGGAACACTCTGCGATTAATATATTCAAGGAATTTTCCATGCTGGCCCCCGGTTCCTTTGCAGAATTTTTCGGCTTCACTGATGGCCTACTATGCCGCAAAGGCATATTATATGAATCTGCTTATGGAACTCCCGTCAGGAAAAGGCTTTGCGGATGTCGTTTACCTTCCAAAAAGAAATTCCGACAAACCCGCTCTGGTCGTAGAATTAAAATGGAATCAATCCGCCGAGGGCGCAATCGCCCAAATTAAGGAGCGGCAGTACGCGGACTGGCTAAAAGGCTATACGGGAAATATCCTCCTGGTAGGCATCCATTACGGCCGGAATAAAAAACATACGTGCATCATAGAAAGCGTTCCTTACGGCGATAGTAAACAGTAAGCGGCTAAAATAGAGGATATCGCCCATGCAAAAAATCCTGATTATCGAAGACGACCCCGTCATCCGCGACGAGCTGTCTCTCCTTTTAACAAACGAAGGCTCCTCCCCACTCGCCCCCGCCGATTTTACGGACATCCCGGCCCAGGCGGCCCGGTATGCCCCGGATCTGATTCTGCTGGATATCAACCTGCCGGGACAGGACGGGTTTTCTCTCTGCGCAAAGCTCAGAAAACTAATTCAGGCGCCGATTATCTTTGTCACCAGCCGGGATTCCGGCCTGGACGAAGTGCGGGCGCTGAGTCTGGGCGGCGACGACTATATTACCAAGCCCTACAGCATTCCTGTTCTGCTGACACGCATCAAAGTCGTTTTGCGCCGGATGGGCAGAACGGCAGCGCCGTCGGATATCATGGAATATGGCGGCCTGCGGCTGAATCTGACAAAGGGAACCGTATCGGCGAAAACAAGGATCAAATTGAAAACGGAAACCGCCGTACTCACACGCAATGAGCTGCAGATTCTGGCCTGCCTGATGGCTCATGCCGGAGAAATCGTCTCCCGTACCGACTTAATCGAAACACTGTGGGATAACCAGATCTACATCGACGACAATACATTAAGCGTCAATATCACCCGGCTTCGGGGAAAACTGGCACGGCTTGGCTTTCCTGACTTTATCAAAACCCGCCGGGGAATGGGGTATCAGCTATGACCGTTTTGGAATTTTTATCGGACCGCCTGACTTCTCTGCTTTTGCAGGCAGCCTTCGCCTCTCTGGCCATCCTTTTTCTGCTTGCCACCGGAACCCAGGCAGGGGTGGTCCGGCTTTTATCCCTGGTATGGCTTCTGTTCGTTCTGTGCATCGAAACCACAGGCTTTCTCCGACTCCGGTCTCGCTTACAGGAACTGGAAAATATCATGGAAGGGCTGGACCGGAAATACCTGTTCTCCGAGTGTATCCCCAAAAGCCGGAGCCTCTATGAGCGCAGACTGACAGAACTGTTTTGCAGAGCGGGAAAATCCATGATCGGCGCTGTTTCCGACGCTCAGGCAGCCCAAAAGGAATATCGGGAGTATGTAGAAAGCTGGGTCCACGAGATTAAGACGCCGATCACGGCGGCGGGACTGATCTGCCGGAATGCGGAACCAGACACAAGACGGAAGCTTTCCCCGGAATTGTCTCAGATTGAGGCCCATGTGGAACGGGCCCTGTTTTACGCCCGGGCGGAAAGCCCGGAAAAAGACTTTATCCTACGGCGAAACAAATTGAGCGGGATCGCCGCCCAGGCCGTCGGTCAGCACAAAGCGCTGCTGATTCAAAGCGGCGTTCGGGTGGAAACCTCCGGACTGGAGCAAACGGTTTATACCGACGGCAAATGGGCGGCGTTTATTCTGGGCCAATTGCTGCAAAACGCGGTCCGATACCGGAGCGCGGATTCCGATCCGGTGATCGCCCTGTCCGCAAAACCCCTTGGAAAGCAGGTACAACTGACCGTCGCGGACAATGGCATCGGCATCCCCGCCCATGAGCTGCCCCGTGTCTTCGACCGGGGCTTTACCGGCAGCAACGGCCGTGTGCGGGGCGGCTCTACGGGCATGGGATTATATTTATGCCGGAAGCTGGCGGATTGTCTGGAACTGGACCTGCGGATTTCTTCCGCTGCGGAAAGCCGCTCCTCCGTCGCCGGCCACCCGCAGCCGGAGCACTGCCCGAACTGCGGCGTTACGGCAGATCATAACTTTATAACAGCTTCGGGTACCGCCGTAACCCTTACCTTTCCGGCAGTACATTCTTCTTCAGACTGATATAGGCCACCCCGATATAGACTGCGTACACCAGGAAGAACACCCCCAGCGCAATGGCCACAATCGCGGCAGGACTTGACAGTCCCACCATAATTTCCGGCTCCGGCTGCTTTGCCAGGTTCAGGATAAAAGGGATACCGATCAGCAGCGGCGGCACGGCGGGCATGGCATAGTAAATGGCAAACTGGGTGCGCAGCGCCTTCGCCATTTCCCCGGCATCCATTCCCATCTTGTCAAGCAGAGCAAACTGACGCCGGTAATGCCGGGATTCGCCAAGCTGCTGGATTGTCAGGATGGTGGCGGCGGTCATGGTCAGGGCCAGCGCCAGATAGTACAGAGGAAGTACGGTCAGCGCCGTCATATAAGCCGCGGTCTTTTCCTCATAGACATTGGCATACACCGTGTCATAATCATCCGAATCATAGGTGTCTCCCCTTTCCCGCTCCGCGATTCTGTTGCTGATCCCAAACAGCTCCTCAACCTGTTCCTCCCCGACCGGCCGAGCCGTCTTCGCCGCATAGGCGTGATGCAGAAGATCACACCCTGCCGCCGCTTCATCAGGTACCACCAGAATATAGCCCTGCCCGTTGTCCGCGGCGTACCTCTGAATCAGATGTTCGGTATAAACACCGCCGGGAACCAGCATCCGGCCGCCGGCGGTAATCGGCTGCCTGAAGTCTTCCAGCGGTTCGGACAGATATGGAATACAGTGAATCAGATACTGTCCCGGCTCCATCTTCGCCGCCGGATAGCCTGCAACAGCCCGCAGGGCGGCATAATCACTGTAGCGGATCACCGGGTCCTGCCGGTAGGTATAAAAATATTCGATGCCGCAGTCATCAAGATACTGTCTGACCCCATTATTTTCATTCAGTCGGACCTCATACGTCAGCGACTGCTCCACCAAAATATTCCCTTCAATATAATCCAGACACGCCTGATCCACCGGCCTGCCCTTTTCACCTGCTCCGATATACAGATCGAAGCAGGCATGCTCCGCCGCCCGCCCGTCAAAAATCCCCCGGAATACCAGCCCGGTTCCCAGCGCGATCAGCGTAGCCGTCAGCAGCAAGGAAATGGTGGCCATAACCATTCCCATCGTCCCCAGTTTGGCCGTCAGAGTACGAAACACCAGCAGGTTCTGTCCCCTGTACTTTCCGGCCGGATGTTTTTCAAAAAATGCCGGCACACCGGAAGCAAAGGTTAAGAAAAAACCATAGAGAAAAAAGATCACACAGCCTGCGCCGATGATACCCAGCAGCAGGTTTCCTATCATCAAAAGAAACGTCCCCACTATGCCAAACACAATGGAAAGCGCAAACATCCGCCGCCGGTTCCTGCCTGTCCGAATCACCGCTTCTTCGTTCTGTCTGTCAAAATAAATCAGGTCGTAAATCTTCATCTCACGAATCCGCTTCCGGCTTTTGTAAAGAGCCAGCAGATAGATCAGAAGGAAATAGGCCAGCGTCAGCCCCGCCGCCGGAAGGGAAACCGCCAGGGAAAATACATAAGGCATTTCAAAAAGCGCCAGTATCATCGCCCGCAGCGCCTGAAACAGCAGATTGCCGATCAAAAGCCCCAGAACCAAGGCACAGCCGCCCACGGCCAGATTTTCCAGAAAAAAAAGCCGGGCCACCTGTCTGTTTTCCAGGCCGATCAGAATATATGTGCCCAGTTCCCGGCTGCGGCGGGTCAGCATAAAATTGGCGGCATAGGATACCAGCCAGCCAAATATACAGACCACCACGATACTGGCCGGGACAATCGCCATGGGCAGCGAAGACATCATGGAATACAGCTCCCTGATTTCCCCGGAAAACACCAGCCCGTTAAATGCATACAGCAGCGCGGCCGCCATAATAATCGTGACAAAATAGACCAGATAATCCGCGGCCTGCCGTTTCGCGTTGCGCAGGGATAATTCAGATAACGTCACTGATATCACCTCCCAGCGTGGCCAGCACATCCAGAATCTCATGATAGAACGCCGGACGGGGCCGTTCTCCCCGCAGCAGCTCGTTGAAGATCCGTCCGTCTTTTAAAAACAGCACCCTTTTTGCGTAACTGGCGCTGTAAGCGTCGTGGGTAACCATCAGAATCGTGGCCCCCAGATCCCGGTTCATCTGGGTCATAATTTCCAAAAGATTTTTGGACGCCTTCGAATCCAGCGCCCCGGTGGGCTCGTCGGCCAGCAAAAGAGACTGCCCCGCCACCATGGCCCGGGCGCAGGCCGCCCGCTGCTTCTGCCCGCCGGAAATCTGATAGGGGAATTTCCCCAGAATATCGGTAATTCCCAGCTTTCCGGCAATCTCACGCACCCGCCCCTTTACGCCGGCGGCATCGGCATGGTTCAGAGAAAGAGCCAGACCGATATTTTCTTCCACCGTAAGCGTGTCCAGCAGATTAAAATCCTGAAACACAAAGCCCAGCCGTTCTCTGCGGAACCGGGCCAGCTCGCCGGCCGGAAGCTCCGAGATCTTTTCCCCGTCCAGCAGGATATCCCCGGCGCTTATGGTGTCGATGGTGGAGATACAATTCAGAAGTGTCGTCTTCCCGCTGCCCGACGCCCCCATAATGGCAATAAATTCCTCCCGCTCCACGTCAAAACTGACCCGGTCCAGCGCTTTTGTCACATTGTTTTTGCTGCCGTAATATTTTTCGATGTTTTTTACCTGTAGCATATGACCGCCTCCTGTATCAAGTTCTGACCGGCAGTTCCTGAACAAGCCAGGGATTACCGCCAGACTTTTCCGATAAAACCATCATACACTGAAAACCGGCGTTTTTGTATCGAATTGATATGGAGAAATCTTACGGTTTTGTAAGATTTACTTCCGTGTGCGGAAAATTCCGATAATCGCCCCTGTAAAGATCACCGGCGCCAATCTGATAAACAGCCACTCAAACGCGTGAAAACCAACTCCGACAACGGCGGTTTCAGGATCACCGTAGTCCCAGCCCAGATAAGGGCTGCCGTATTTTGCCAGGGCCGCAAAAACTGCTGCCGTAACGACACATACTAAAATAAGCAGCCAATGAATTGTTTTTCTTCTCATGGTTTTCCTTTGTGCCAGCTGCAGATTGATCACCTCCAGTTTTTCAGAAATGGCTTTTAGGCTGTCAGCCTCCGTTTCAGCAACCCTTTCGCCAAGCAATGTGCTTACGGGTGTTTCAAGCACTTCCGATATGGAAATCAACAGATCAGAATCGGGAACTGACAATCCCTGCTCCCATTTGGAAACTGTCTGCCGCACTACATTCAGCTTGACCGCAAGTTCCTGCTGCGAAAGTCCTTTTGATTTTCTGATTGCTTTCATATTTTCATTCAGCATCAGGGATAACCTCCTTCTTTTTAAGCTTTGCCACAATTATAGGAATCATTGCCCGTTGCCGCAAGCAACGAATGTTAACATTCAAATAAAACGGCCGTTTTTGTTCCATTTCTTCTGTCTGTTCCGTACCGGTCTGCAGAAAAAAAGATCCCGTACTTACCATTCCTGATAAAAACGAGATCTTTATACATTCCCTTTTTATAAATGCAGAAAACCTACCGCTACCGGCACCCACAGCGAAATCAGCGCAGCGATCAGAAGCTGAATAACAATCGACACTTTGGGCATATCCGTAATCTTGTAATACCCTGTGGCATAGGTCAAAAGCGGCACCGTATCCAGCGGCAGCAGATAACAGTTGGCGGCGCACAGCACCAGAGGCAGAATCAGCACTGTGGGAGAAAGGCCCCAGGTCTGTGCCAATGTGATAAAAGGCAGTCCCAGAATAGAAATCAGCGCAGGGCCGATGGGAATCGGGATCAGCAGCACAAATACCAGCAGGCAGACAATCAGTACGATCAGCACAACCGGCAGGTTCATCTGGTCCGAGAACAGACCTCCCACCAGCCATTCGCTGACGCCGCTTTTATTCAGCGCGTTTCCGAAGGTCATCATACACCCGATCAGGAAATAGGAAGACCAGCTTACATGTTTTACATATTCATCCCAGGTCAGCACATTGATACCGGGGAAGAACAAAAGGCCGAAACCGATGGTACCAACAATCGTAACGTTAAACATCGGGAACCAGGAGGATAAAATCCACAGGATTACCATCGTTACCAGAATGATGCAGACAGATTTTTCTTTCCTGTCAAAACGGTTTGGAATCTGCAGCGATTCAATATATTCTCTGGCCTTTTCCTCCGTGATCTGGGCCGGCTCAAACACACGGCTGATAATAAACCATGCCGCCACCAGAGCGATCAGCGAAATGGGAATCGCTACGGCCATCCACTCAATAAACGTTACGGGAGTTCCGGCATCCTCCAGAAAACCGACGCCTAAAAGGTTCAGAGGACTGCCGGCCGGCGTCATCATACCGCCGATCATACTGGCAATCGGAAGACCGATCATAAAAGCCTTTCCGCTCTGATTCTTCGCTTCCGGATCATCGTATACGTTAAGAAAACTTAAAATAACGGTGATCAGAACCGCCGTGGTGGCTACATTTGACATGATCGACGACAGAATGGCCGCGCACATCATCACCGCAAAAAGAAGATTTTTGCTTTTCACGCCGAAACATTTGATCAAAAGCGCCAGAATCCTGTTGGAAAGAGGCACCGTCGCAATCGCTTCCGAAATACCGAAAGATACCAGCGTAAAGAATAACACATGGTTTGTAAATCCTGACAGGGCTTCCGCCACATTTGACACCGCGCCGAATACCACGCACAGAGCGATGCCCAGAATACAGGTAATACCGATGGGCAGCATCTCCGTCACCAATGCAAGGATCACGGCGATCAGTACGCCCAGCGTCCGGATACCGGCTTTCCCCAACCCAATACTTTCCGGAACAAACAACATACCCGCGAGCACCAGAGCCGATAATACGAAGCCCATAATTTGTGTTCGTTTCATACGAAATCTCCTATGTAATTTATTAAAAATGTGATAAAACTCCCGGTAACCTTACGCGCCCTGCCGTGTGCTGCCTGCTGCGCGCCGCATCGGAACAGTATGGCGGGCGGTTTCTCTTTACAGCATTCCCTGCGCCATATAATAGGATAAAAGCAGGCGCAGACGCACCTGAACATCATCCAGATTCATGCCCGTAATTTTCCTGATCCGCTCCAGACGGTAAGAAAGAGTACTGCGGTGAATAAACAATGCCCTGGCCGTGCGCAGCATATTCCGCTCCTGACGCAGATAAACCAGAAGGGTCTGATACATCTCCGCATGATTTTCTTCGTCATATTCCTGCAGCTTGCGCAGTGCGTCGTCGCACAGCATCTGGACCGGCACCTCCTGGCTGGCCGAACTGATCATATAATCCAGCATATAATCCCGAAAATAATAACACCAGTTCGTACTGCTGCCGGAACGCCCCATCTCCAGCGCGATATAAGCCTGCCGGTAGCTTTTGGAAATCAGCAGAAAATCATTGATCTCCGAGCTGACGCCGGTTTTTAAAAGTCCTTCTCTGAGGGTGATCGCCAGCCTGCTCAGTACGTCTTTTGCAGATGTGCCGGCGTAGGTCAGATTCACGATGGCCACAATGCTCCCTTTATAGACAAACGCATAGCCTGCCGGAATCTGGGCGTCGATCTGCCCCAAAGTAGCGGAGGCGGACAGCATATTAAAATCCTTCTGGTCCGTGATGATGCACAGGCACAGATAGGTGTCATTGCGGTTCCATTTCAGAAACTGCAGGTAATTCATAATCTTCTGCTGGTCCTGCAGTTCCTCGTTCAGCAGACTGGTAAAAAACTGCTCCGCATTGTTGCCCATATCCACCCAGAACAATTCTTTTTTTAAGATACAGGTCTCCACCAGCCGTCCGAGGTAATCCAGCAGATCATTATCCCCGGGCGCCAGCGCCCCTTCGATCTCGTCGATCAGAATCCGTCCCACATACCGGTTCTGATTCCACAGATTCCGATACAGAATCCGGTATCCCCGCTGCTCGGCCGAAAAAAGCACAACGCCCTTTTCTCCCAGCCCTTCCAGATACTCCACATCCACACGAAAATCATTGATGATCGACATGGGAACCATCCTTCGCCCTGTCCTGGGATCAATCTCCCATACAGGCATTTCTTCCACATGTCTGGGCGCGGAAACCACGAAAAAATTGGCGTCGTGAATAAACATGGGATTGCGGAAAATTTCCATGCTGGCCAGCAGGATATCATCCAGGGGTCTTGGACTGCCAAGAGCCCGGCAAAGGGCCCACTCCCACTCCCTGTACTTTTCAAAAATCTGCTGCAGTTGATCGAACACCTCAAAAAAATCGGCTCCGCCGGCAATCTGTATGACAGGAATCCGGCAGAAAGTACCTTCGGCACATGGTTCGGGATGCTTCGCAACGTTATGAGGGAGGACAGATCTTTCTGTCCTCCCTACCATAACCGCAGCTGACAGATCAGAGTCTGAAAGCCATTCCGACGCTTCCCCGGCAGGAAACAGATATACATAATTTCTTTTCACCGTCCCTTTTTTGAAAGCCAGCTTCACCCCGTCAAGACCATCTTCCTGATCCGAACCGTAAAATCGGATCTCACGGCCCTGACGTTCCAGTTCGTCGGCAATAATCCGCATATTCACTTGAAATTTAGGTTGAAACGTATCGGAATGCTCCAGTACTGCCTCTGCCATCTGTTTATTCTCCTGCCAGCTCCATGTACTTCATTCTGCTGTAACGATACAGCTCCTCGGCCAGATTCACCGGACGATTCACTTTATTATCCTTCAAACGGCAGGCAAAGCGGCCTGTCATGGCCAGATCGTCCACCCGGCGGTGAATATCGGCAATCGCGTCCTCGTCGCTCATGTCCTCAGGAATAATATACAGCGTACACTGGGCCAGATCTTTCCCATGTTCTTCCATAATTGCTTTCTTG
>Ga0137307_102826_pt1 | contig 11309 bp, 6 predicted proteins | sample NAcewD2O_March_2_FD_97180 | JGI IMG/M metagenome (GOLD analysis project Ga0137307, IMG submission 97180) | Mouse cecal microbial communities from Vienna, Austria - N-Acetylglucosamine amended D2O_March | ecosystem: Host-associated > Mammals > Digestive system > Large intestine > Cecum | place...
AGGCTTCTTTACTGCTTACCTAAGTACGAATGCATATTACCTGATAGCCCCGGAAGTAGAATTGAACCACGGTTATTGTGATCTGTTCCTGATGCCCGACCTGATACGCTATGACGTGAAGCACAGTTATATCATCGAACTAAAATATCTCTCTGTCAAAGACTCGGAAGCGAAAGCCGAAGCCCAATGGAAAGAAGCTGTAGAGCAGATAAAAGGTTATGCTGCCGGTCCCAAGGTACGCAGGATGATATACGACACCGAATTGCATTGCATCGTCATGCAGTTTCGCGGATGGGAGTTGGAACGGATGGAAGAAGTCATATAGAAGCTCTGCTTGATATAATTATTCTGAATACACAAATGTTCATTTCTCATAGTGTCTTTCCAGTCAACCTATAACAAGAATAAAAAAACAACTAGTCAATCATTATCAGGGAAGTACATGTTCTTTTTGTCCCATATATTGTGGGAAAGTATTCCCTACTAACTGGGAAAAGATTCCCTCATTTTGTGGGAACAAATTCCCATAATATGAGGGAATACTTTCCCACAATATATGGGACGATCGGAACTAGTTTATCTTCAACTAGAAAAAGGAAGAAGACAGTATCTTGACTATGAGAAATACCTTGAAATACTATGAGAACAAGGTGAATTTTAAGCTAAAATAGAAGGTATGTTATGAGAAACACCATGTTAGAAAGTATTTCTCATAAGCTACTTATCTAATTCTTTGTTGTTTATCAGTCATCAATGAGAATATGAGAAATAAAAATGAAAAATCGTTTGCAGAACAATAGAAACAGACAAAAGAAAAACAAGTCTGTTAATAAGCCCTCAACCCATAATCGAATCTCATCTTCTTGCTATCTTTCACTTCGATTTTCAACAAATTACTTCCTTTCCGCAAGTAACGGCTGTAATCGCTGATATTGTATTGATTATATTGCCTGGTCTGCTTTGCCTCCTGTGCAAAGACTTCTACACCATTCAGCCAAACTTTGGCTTCTCCGGCAACATTCAGCCATAAAGACAGATGATTGAAATCCTTATCCACTTTAAAAGTAGCTTCTGATACTACCGTAGAACGAGGGGGACAGTCGAAAGGCAAAGAAGTCATCTTCAGCTCCTGACCGTTCAGACTGACAAGGCAGGTATTCTTGCTTCCGTTCTGACCATCTGCAATCAAAGTAACAGCTTTCGCAGGGGTGATTTAATTCTCCCAGTACGGAAATGCGGTTGCCGTTGTTCTCCGGCAGAATCATGGAAGTGACAGGATAATTATGTACGTCGTACATGTCGCCTACGCCTCTGTCCGTCCAGCCGGTCACTCCGTTTATCAGGCTTTTCTGCACTCCGGACAGAGATGATTCAATCGCAAACGGGACCAGGATTTCCCCTTCAAAGGAAACATTCTTCCGAGACGTGTTCTGATCCGTTACGGCATACTTCCACAATCCGTTCAGATTGATCCATTCGGCCCGTTGCAACTGTGGTCTGGGATAAGTTTGCCACACATTTCCGGTGTCACCTGTTCAGCCCATACTGTTTTAATTTTATCTCCTTTAGGCTCCCATGCATGGGTAAACACCTGCTACATGGCTCCTAAAGCCAGAGTTAGTAAGATTCTCTTATCCATAAGCATTAGCGGGTTTTATATTCTTTAAAATCTTTCCGTCGATTCTTATTGTAGGTATTCCACATTTTCTGGAAATACAAGACATCACTCTTGTCCGCCCATTCGAAATAGGCTGTTTCCAATTCTTTTGCCATTTCAGGATATTTACTGATCAGGTTGTGCTGTTCGGTACGGTCTTCCTTGATGTTGTACAATTCCCATTCATCTCCTTTGAAGTTGGCGGAAACCAGCTTCCAGTCGCCTTTACGCACCATGCGGTTGCCTTCATGTTCCGCATAGATGTATCTTTCGGGCATCTTCTTTCCTTTCACAATCGGAAGGATAGACTGACCTGCCGTAGGCAGAATCGCTCTTCCCTGATATTCTTTCGGATAAGTGGCTCCTGCCAGTTCCACACAAGTAGACATGATATCGGAGAATTGTGCAGGCTGATGATTCAGTCCGCCTTTGTTCTTCACATGATTACCCCAGGAAATGATACACGGAGTGGAAATACCTCCTTCATGTGCATAATGTTTATAGAGTGTGAACGGCGTGCAGCAGACATTTGCCCAGCCTGTACCGTAATGATGATAGGTTCCGGGCAAACCCATTTGGTCGAGTTCTTCTCCGGTATGGGTATGGTATTCGACTCCGGTCTGTTTGTCGAAGCCAAATTCGTGCCATTCGGCACAAGCTCCGTTATCGGACATAAACATGATAAACGTATTGTCCAACTCACCGTTCTTTTTCAATTCATCCACTACCCGGCCGATGTTCGCGTCCATCACATCTACCATAGCGGCAAAAATGGACATACGCCGTGCGAGGTCGGTCTGCTGATCTTTCGTCAATGAGTCCCATGCCGGTAGCGGATGCGTTTCATCTTCAAACAGACTTTCGGGAACTACGCCGCGCGGACTAAGTGCCGGTTTGCCTTGCATGAGTTTCAGGTCAACAATCCGTTTCCAGCGAGCGTCACGAATCTTGTCCCATCCCTGCATATAGAGAGACATATATTTATCGGTCACTTCTTTCGGTGCGTGCAAAGGGAAATGGGGAGCGTTATAAGCCAGATACAGGAACAACGGTTTCTTCTCCTGATGTGCCTGGTCGATGAAGTCAATCGCATAATCCGTTATCACATTCGTTGCATAGAAAGTTCCTTCTTCATAGTGTCTGGGGGTACGGTCTTTCGGCAAACGGGTATATACTGCCGGATTCCAGAAAGAATTAAATCCGCCCAACAAACCGTAATACTCCTGGAAACCACGAAGAATAGGATTCGACTTATTCCCCAAATGCCACTTTCCCGACATCGCCGTAAAGTATCCGGCATCTTTCAGGACTTCCGCAATCGTGACGTTGTCCGAATTGGAACGGAAACCGGAATATCCTTTCGGCCAGGCAGGATGACTGCCGTCCATGTGTCCCAATCCCGTCTGATGCGGATAAAGTCCCGTCAACAGGTTGGCACGCGACGGGCAACTGCGTGCACTGTTATACATCTGCGTCATACGGACGCCATTCTTTGCCAGTTTATCCAACACCGGTGTATGAATCTCGCCACCGAAGCAGCCGAGATCGGAAAATCCCAAATCGTCAGCCAGTATGATAATAATATTCGGTTTGTCCTGTGCATACGTCATCGGGACCAGAGCCAAGCTGCCTGCTATCAATAAAGAAGTTTTCATTTAGTATTATAATTAAAGTTGGGTTTGAATTTACCATTCTCATAGATCATCGGAATTAATCCGGGACGGCACGTCACTTTATATTCCGCCGCCTGTGCCCCACGCGGATTGAAGAACATGGTAGCCCACCAGTTTCCATCCTTATCCTGAAAAAAGTTGTTGTGTCCTCCTCCCGTGATGGCATTGTAGCGCTCGCTATAGGGACCATACACATTATCGGCTGTCGAGATGATGCAGTCGTAACTATAACGTGTCTTCGGTGAGGTTACTCCCTTTTTCTCTATATAGGTATCTCCCTCCGACGTACGGTGCGACCATATAGCCTGTACGAGGTGATATTTGTTATCATATTTGAAGATAAACGCTCCTTCAATATACGGTTCCGGATTATATTTTTTCTCTTTCAATGTTTTCAGTTCCTCGGCAAATCCGCTCATATCCGGTTTCATACGGGCGATATAATGGTTGTGCCCGACAAAGTAGACAGTGCCGTCCGTATCTTCGAACAAACTTCCGTCGATGTTCGGGAAGATGGCTTTGTCTTTATTACCTTCGATATTCTCGTACGGTCCTTCCGGTTTTCCGGTCTTGCTCCGCAAAATGAAGGAACCTCTCCCGCCTGCCGACTCATTCATGCAGGCAACGATAAACCAGTTCTTCGCGCTTTTGATATAATGCATTTCCGGCGCCCACACTGCATGGAAGCGGTTGTCCATCGGATCACCGTTGATGGATTTTTTCTGATATTTCTCTCCTGCTTTATATACCTTCGGCTTTTTTTGCCAGGTTCCGTCTTTTTCCATCGACCATATTTGTCCTCTGGCTTCCCAGGACTTCATATCTTTGGAACGCCACAGGTACAAACCGTCGTTCCAGTCCCAGCAATGCCTCTGCCCCGGAAAGTAACGGTCGGGGGTAGAGGTCGTTCCTGTGATATAATAATAACCGTCGGGACCCAGCGTAGCCCAAGTGTCCCTCATCCAATAATCAAATGCCGGCTTTACAGATGTCGGAACACGTAGTTCCGGAGCGTTTGTATCTGCCGTTCCATATAACTGTGCTGATGCTGTAGAGATGGAAATAAATCCTGTAAACAAGATCAATCCTAATCGCAAAATCAATTTCATATATTTCTGTTTTATGTTTACGGATACAAAAATAGGCCGTTGCGGGGCAGACTTCATGGAATCATGTTTTTAATATCCGTAGGTATGTACAATCTTCTTATTTTTTAGTGTTCCGGATGGAGATAATTAAATGGATTCTGTTTAAAATGGTAACGTCTTTGCGGGAGAGGCAGCGGGTCCTGCAAACGCAACTCCCATGCCAGTAAACGGGTCAGAAGTTCTGTTTGAATTTTGCTGTATTTCTTCTCGCCAAACAGATTATGAATCTCCGAAGGATCTTTCTTTAAATTATAAAGTTCTCCGTTGCCATAATGATTCATAACCAGTTTCCAATCATCCTTTCTTATCATGCGTGAGGTACCGCTTTGCGTCCAGGTATTCAGTTCGTCAAAGTGGGCTATTTTGCCGGGAGTCAATGCTCCTTCCTGTTCAAAAGTCAAGGAGGCATCCAGTCCGACATCAGCTCCTCCGAAGCCTTGTTGTACGACCATGCTGGAGAATTCTTCTTTAGGGTAAGCTTTTCCGGTCAGCATCGGCCACAAGCTACGGCCCTGAACTCCTGTCGGTATTTCGGCACCGATGGCAGAGCAGAAGGTGGGGAAAAGGTCGGCTATCGATACGTGGCCATCCATAGGGGCAGGCTGGTTCTTGATGTGGTATCCTGCCCATACCATCGGGATACGTGCGAGGCTTTCGGAAAGTCCGGCTCCTTTACGGATCAATCCGTATTCTCCCCAATAGTCACCGTGGTCGGAGAGTACGACAAAGAGGGTGTTTTCATATTGTCCGCTGGCTTTCAATGATTCGATCAGTCTCTTGATCTGATCGTCTATCAACCGGATCATTCCGATATAGTTGGCACGGATTCGAGGCATGTCTTGTTCCAGGTTCGGGCAGGACGCGTCTTCCAGTTGCGCCAGAATACGGTATTTCTCTCCTTTCTTTGCCAAATCCTTACGGGAGGTCTTTAAGACGGGAAGCTTATCGGGGGAGAACATGGAGTAATAGGGTTCACATACCTGATAAGGGTTGTGAGGTTCTGGAAAAGAGACCCATACGAAGAAAGGATTTTCTTTCTGTTGTTTAATCCATGCCAGTGCTTCGTTCACGATTTTGGTGGGATGCTGTTCTTCCAGCGAGATGGGAGATGGCTCTAACCATTGCCCCCTGGCTTGCTGATTCAGGAAACGGGCAGTCTCCTTCTCTGCGGGAGTCGTCTTTTTGTGCTTTCCCCAGTGTCCGTATTCAGACCAGAAATCGAAGTCGGCAGGTTTCAGGTAAGCGTGATTCTTGCCGACCAATGCTGTTTTATATCCGTTTTCTTTCAATACGCCCACTAAGTCCTGTTGATAGGAAATGTCAGGAATATTGTGATTCGTGCGTACGTGAGTGGCGGAAGGAAAACGCCCGGTAAACATGGAACAACGTGCCGGAGAGCTGGCCGGCATCACAGTGTATGCCTTATTGAACCATACATTCTCTTGCGCCAACCGGTCGACAAAGGGAGTCACTTCCAGCGGAAAACCCTCCCTGCCGCACAAATCGGCACGCTGCTGATCAGTCATAATAACCACAATATTCGGTTTGCCGGTTTGCGCCTGGGCTGACATAGCCAAACCTTGTATGGCAAGTCCTGTGATACAAAAGATTGTTTTCATTTTATTTATTTCTTATTTAAAAGATCCTATTTAAAACGATATACAACCATGGAAGCGGCCTCCAGTTCGAACGGTTGATTCAGGTCCAGCCCGATTTCCGTCTCTACCGGTTGGACTTCATTCGGGGTAAACGGTGTGTTCTCTTTTCCCGGAACCAGTACCAGGCTTGTTTTATGTGCCTTGACGGGACGTTTGAAGCCGGAAACTTCCGGTTGTAGAGTGACTTTTTTATTCTGCAGGTTTATCAGTTTCAGGATATATTGTTTGCTGGCCGTATCATATCCCATCGTAACAAAGATATTCTGCAAACCTTCTATATCCTTGACCGCTGCATCCAGACACACGTCAAACGTGTTATCCCTGAACATCTTCGCCAGGTAGAAGAAGGAAGTCTTTACGCTACTGTCTACTCCATTAATCAACATCGGCAGGAAGATACGGTGTTCCAGAAAGTCCCAATGCCTCATCACCGGACGTTCGGCAAACAAGGGATTCAGATCGCCGTTGCGTTCTATTGACATACGGATGGCTCCGGTAGCCAGCAGGTTATAAGGATATTTTCCGCTAATACCCAATTCGCCGATAAATAGATCGGCAACACCCCGTTTGTAGTTATCAAAACGATAAGAAAGGCGGTAAGACGTATCTGTCTTCAGGTTCATTCCATAATATCCACGGTTGAGAATCAGGGCATCCGGGTGGTTCGCAATGTCTTCCGTGACATTAACCAGCATCGAATACTTATTTTCTTCGCTCATTGGATTTTCATCCGTGCGACTGATAAATACAGGAGTATATGATAACGGATAAGACATCCATCCAATCAACGGATCGGCCTGAAACACTTTTTTCTCTTTAACGCGGGAAGCCGGAACATTTTCATAAAGACCGTTCTTCACAGATAATCCGGCAGGAGGTGTAGCTTCTTCAAACGAACGGTTACGTATCAGTTCGGCGTGCAGAGCACCCTCGCCCATCATTCCTATTTCCTCATAATGGAAACCGTACTTTACGGAAGCCACTTTGTGGGTTTTCGATTTATTGATATACAACGTTCCATCGAAGGAAGACGAAGAGGAACTATTCCCATATACCAGAGGCAATGTGAAAAACAGACCGATACCCAACGTAAAGGATTGGAATGTCGAATGATTCATAGCATTTGTTTTTAGAGTTTCACATTGCAAATGTGGTCTTTTCTATCCAAGAAAAACAGAAAAATAATGCTTAATACCTGCAATCATGTATAAAAATCTGTAGCGAAGCGGCAAACTGAACATAAGTGCTGCCCGTTTGAACAATTCTACGACTGTTCAAAACAAAAAAAGACGTATCTTTAGGTCGTGAAAATCAATCAGAAAAGCCATGAGAACCACCTTACTTAAATTCGTACTCTTATTTAGTCTCGTGCTCTTAAATATTAGCTTGTCGACGGGACAAATTCAATATAATAACATACGCTTCAAACAGCTAAGTATAGCTGAAGGACTCCCGCATAATACGATCAATGCAATCACCCAGGACAACCACGGGTTCATCTGGTTTGGTACACGCAACGGATTGTGCCGATATGACGGTTATAATATCAACCTATTCGCACATAATGAGGCCGACAGCACCTCACTCCGCCACAATTTCATCACACGCTTATATAACGATTCGCTCCGTAACATTCTATGGATCTCTACCGATCAGGGCATCTGCAGCTATAACTACGAGACAGAAGATTTCAGCCGTTACCAGATTAAAGGGAACACTAAGGATGATGTTTGTTTCCTGAACACCAGCGATGGTATGCTTCTGGCAGCTTGTAGCAACGGACTCTATCGCTACAATGAACAAGACAGCTTGTTCGTCCCTTTTCTTCCCGATAAAGAAAAACCTCATGTGAGATACTTTGCGGAGGACGGAGACAAAACCTTATGGATAGATACCAACAAAGGACTGATGCGATACAGTCTGGAAAAGAAACAGTTCGTTTCCCTCCCGACTCTCATCCAGCCTTTTACACAGCAATGCAACAATGCCGTCCTGATCTCGTCCAACCAGCTTTTATTTAATACTAACAACGATTTTTTCGTCTATCATATACAGAGCAATACCCTGTGTAATCTCTCGAAAGATCTTGAGGTGAAAGACTTCCGGTGTGCGGCAACCGACCATACGGGGAATATATGGGTAGGCACGGAGTATGGCATCTTTGTCTTCAACAAACTCTATCAACTGATTGCACATTACGAACAATCGGAACGGGATTTAAGTGCACTGAACGATTCTCCCATTTACAGCCTTTATCAGGACAAGGCTCATAATATGTGGGTGGGAACCTATTTCGGAGGAGTCAATTATTATATATTCGGTTCCGACCAGTTTCAGATATATCCATACGGAGCCAGTTTCAATCATTTGAGCGGAAAGGCTGTCCGCCAGATTATCAATGCTCCGGACAACGGTCTGTACATCGCCACCGAAGATGGCGGATTGAACTACCTGAACAATAAGAAAGAAATCACCCGTGCCGAACGGCTGCACAAGCAGATGCAAATCTACGCCAAGAACATACATTCCTTATGGCTCGACAAAGATAACAGTCTGTGGCTCGGACTATTCCTGAAAGGAACTCTTCACTATATACCGCATCTAAACCGCACGGTGGACTATAATCTACTGTCGGATGAAGTTTCTTCCGGCTTCTGCATCATCGAAGACAAGAACGATCATATCTGGTACGGAGGCCCTTCCGGCTTATTCCTGATCGACAAGAAGAAAGCGAACTCCCGCCCGGAGAAGATTTCATCTCTCCGTGTCTTTAACCTGATACAGTTTAATGACAGTATACTTTGGGCAGGAACCCGAAAAGGCAGTATATTTCAGATCAATACCCATACACTGAAAGTAACCTCGCTCCCCATCCTGCCGCATACCGATCTCTACATCACCTATATCTACCCCGATTCACATCAACGGATATGGATAGGTACAGACAACAACGGGCTTTATGTATCGGACCGCAACGGTAGCATTATCGCCTTTTACAGTAAAGAACAGTTGGGATCCAACGCCATCAAAGGTATCATTGAAGATGAGATGAGTAATGTTTGGGTAGGTACCGGAAACGGACTTTGTTGTATCAATTCCCAAACAGGAAGCATTGACCGATATACCACGGCCGACGGATTGCCCATCAACCAGTTCAACTACTCCTCCGCCTGCAAGAAGCCTGACGGAGAATTGTATTTCGGAACTATCAACGGTATGATTTCTTTCTACCCGGAACAGGTACGCTCCGTCAATCCCCGTTTCAACATTGCACTGACTTCCATTTGGAGCAACAGCGAATATATGTCGCCCAACAATGAGAAAGCATTCATCCCTTCCTCTATCTCCGAACTGACAGAGATCACCCTGACGCACGAACAAGCCCAATCCCTGCGTCTCGAATACTCCGGCCTGAATTATCAATATACTGACAACACTCAATATGCGATGAAAATGGAAGGTATCGACAAGGACTGGCAGTTTGTAGGCAACCAGCATCAGGTACGCTTCTCCAATCTGCCTTCAGGAAGATATATCTTAAAGATCAAAGCCAGCAAAGATGGTATCCACTGGGACGAAACGGGCCAAAAGGACCTTGCTATCAGAGTCCTTCCTCCCTGGTGGCTCTCGCCGGAAGCATATTTAGTTTATGCATTACTCTTCCTATTAATCATTTACGCCGCATACAGATATACCAAAACGCGTATCATCCTGCTCATGCGACTGAAAACGGAGCATGAACAACGCGTCAACATAGAGAATATGAATCAACAGAAGATCAATTTCTTCACTTACATCTCCCATGACCTGAAAACACCGCTGACTGCGATCATAACCTATGTGGATCTGCTGAAAAAGGAGGAGGATCCGCAGAAGAGGAAGGAATATCTGGCAGTGCTGGAGAAGAAATCCCTTCGGCTGAAGGGATTGATTGAGGATCTGTTTGAGATCAGCAAAGCCACCAGCCGGAATGTGACGATGAATTTTATGAGAGCGGATGTGATAGAGCTTTTAAAGCAGGTGGGCCTGGAAAATGACAGCAGGATCCGGGAGGCGCGTCTGGATATCCGGTGGAGCCTGCCCGAGGAAAAGGTTGTGATGCTGCTGGACAGCCAGAAGGCATACCGTATTTTTGAAAATCTGATCGTGAATATCACAAAGTACGCAATGCCCCATACGAGAGTTTATATTGAGGTGAAGGATGAGGGGAATGAGGTTTTGATCTCCATGAAAAATGTGTCCGCGGCGGAGCTGGATTTTGACGCGAATGAGATCACGGACCGTTTTGTCCGCGGGGACGCGTCCAGAAATACGGAAGGTTCCGGCCTGGGGCTGGCGATTGCGAAGAGCTTTACGGAGCTGCATTACGGGACGTTGGAGGTGACAACGGAGGCGGATCTGTTTAAGGTCAATATCCGGCTTCCGAAGCGGACAGAGGAGTTTTCAACACGGAATCAACAGAAAAATGATGGGAAATCAACAAAATAGACTGACTTATCCCCCGCCTTTTTCTTGACTTTCCCGGCAATTGCGAGCACAATGGAGGAGCAGCAAGAAATGGAACGATTCAGAACGGCAGCGGACAGGTCTGCGGTCTGCCGTTCTGCATCGTTACCAGAAAATGAAAAAAAGAGGGAAGGAGAGTAGTTTATGCGCTATGAGATTAAAGGTGAGACACTTCCGGTTGTTCTCTGCTATCTGGACAACGGAGAGAGGATGATCACGGAGAGAGGATCCATGAGCTGGATGTCCCCGAATATGAAGATGGAGACAACATCCAACGGAGGAATCGGAAAGGCAATTGGGAGGATGTTTGCGGGAGAGGCCCTGTTCCAGAATGTGTATACGGCAATGGGCGGTTCCGGAATGATTGCGTTTGCCTCCAGCTTTCCGGGCAAGATCGTGGCTTATGATATCGGACCGGGCAGGGAACTGGTCGTTCAGAAGTCCGGATTCCTGGCATCGGAGGCAGGGGTAGACCTGTCCGTATTCTTTCAGAAGAAGTTCGGAGCCGGACTGTTCGGCGGGGAAGGCTTTATTATGCAGCGCCTGACCGGGCAGGGAACGGCATTTCTGGAATTTGACGGGCACATCGTGGAGTATGACCTGGAGCCGGGGCAGCAGATCGTGGTGGATACGGGATATCTTGCGGCGATGGAATCGACCTGCGGCA
>Ga0137307_102832_pt1 | contig 11299 bp, 21 predicted proteins | sample NAcewD2O_March_2_FD_97180 | JGI IMG/M metagenome (GOLD analysis project Ga0137307, IMG submission 97180) | Mouse cecal microbial communities from Vienna, Austria - N-Acetylglucosamine amended D2O_March | ecosystem: Host-associated > Mammals > Digestive system > Large intestine > Cecum | place...
AGGAAGGCAAGTATGCGACGTTAAGACTGCCCAGCGGCGAAATGCGCATGGTGCTTCAGCGTTGCAAAGCGACAGTCGGTCAGGTGGGCAATCTCGACCACGAGCTTGTTTCCTTGGGTAAAGCCGGTCGCAAACGGCACATGGGCGTAAAACCGACCGTTCGCGGTGTAGTTATGAACCCTTGCGATCACCCTCATGGCGGAGGCGAAGGTAAAAGCCCGATCGGCAGACCCAGTCCCGTATCGCCTTGGGGCAAACCGACGCTCGGTAAGAAGACGAGATCCAAGCATAAGGCGTCCGACAAGTTCATTGTCAAGCGCATAAATTAAGGAGCTTTAAGATATGTCAAGATCGACAAAAAAAGGTTATTATGTTGACGCCAAACTCATGAAGAAAGTCGAGGCAATGGCGGAAGTCGCGGACAAACGACCCATAAAAACGTGGTCGCGCGCATCGACTATATTCCCTCAATTCATAGGGCTTACCTTTGCCGTACACAACGGTAAAAAATTCGCGCCCTTTTATGTTACCGCCGATATGGTAGGGCATAAGCTCGGCGAGTTCGCTCCTACGCGCACTTTCTTGGGGCATGCGGGCGAAAAGACGACTAAGGGCAGATAAGGAGAACAAGAATGGCGAAAAGAATGAAAGAAAAAGCCGCAAGAGTAGAAGAGCGGCGAGAAAAACGCCCGTACGCGACGGCTAAGCACGTACGCATTGCGCCCGACAAGGTTCGCATTGTGCTTGCGCTTATACGTGGTCGTTCGGTTGCGGAAGCCATGGCGGTACTCCAAGCTACGCCCAAAGCGGCAAGCGAGCAGGTTTTCAAAGTGCTCAACTCCGCAGCGGCGAATGCCGAACACAACAAAGGAATGTCGGTTGACGACTTGTACGTTGCCGAAGCGTATGCGGATGTAGGTCCTACGCTCAAGCGTTTCCAGCCGGTCAGCAAGGGCAGAGCGCATCACATATTGAAGCGCACCAGCCATATCACCGTCATTCTCGACAGCAAGGAGGACAAATAATCATGGGTCAGAAAGTCAATCCCCACGGTTTGCGTGTCGGCGTTATCGATAAATGGAATTCGCAGTGGTATGCGAGCAAGCAGGAGTTTGCGGCATTCGTACTCGAAGACCACAAGATACGCGAACACATCGAAAACAAATACAAATCTTGCGGCATTTCGAAGGTCATTATCGAGCGTCCGCAGGGCAAAGTACAGGTTTCGATCCATGCGCAGTTCCCCGGCAAGATCATCGGGCAAAAGCACGTCGGTATCGACGAGCTTAAAAAGAATCTCGAGAAGCTCGTAGGCGATAAAAAGATATACGTCAATATTATTGAGGTAAAGCATCCCGATCTTAACGCGAAACTTCTTGCCGAAAGCATTGCGGCTCAGCTCGAAAAGCGCGCGTTCTTCCGTCGCACGATGAAGCAGGCTATGAGCAAGGCTATGCACGCCGGCGCCAAGGGCGTAAAAGTCATGGTCGGCGGTCGTTTGGACGGTGCGGAAATAGCGCGTGCCGAGCATTATCAGGAAGGTTCCATACCGCTGCAAACGTTGCGTGCGGACATCGATTACGGTTACTGCATTGCGCGTACCACGTTCGGCGTACTCGGCGTTAAGGTGTGGATATACAAAGGCGACGTTCTCGGCGAAAAAGCCGCCGCGCCCGCTGCCGATTTTAAGGAGGGCGAATAATGTTAAGTCCCAATAAAGTCAAGCACCGCAGAGTACAGCGCGGCAGAATGAAAGGCAAAGCCACGCGCGGCAATACGATATCATACGGCGAATTCGCTCTGATCAGCGAAGACCCGGGCAGAATTACGTCCAATCAGATAGAGGCGGCGCGTGTCGCAATGACGCGTTACACCAAGCGCGGCGGTAAAGTATGGATCTGCATATTTCCGCACAAACCGTACTCCAAAAAGCCTGCCGACACCCGTATGGGTAGCGGTAAAGGCGCGCCCGAGTACTGGGCGGCTGTCGTCAAGCCCGGCACGGTCATGTTCGAAATGGCCGGAGTCGCGGAGCCGATAGCGCGCGAAGCGTTGCGCCTTGCTTCGTACAAGCTTCCCGTATGCTGCAAGATAGCAAAGAAGGGCGAAGAGGTTGCCGCAGACGCCGAGCAGCCCCAAGAAGGAAAGGAGGTTGAATAATGAAAGAGAAAGTTCACGAATTAAGAGACGACGAATTGCAGGAAAAACTTGCGTCGCTCAAAACGGAGCTGTTCAACCTTAGGTTCTCCCACGCAACGGGTCAGCTTTCCAATCCCAAACAGATAACAAACGTAAAACGCGACATCGCGCGCGTTAAAACGGTAATCAGAGAGCGTGAACTCCGCGCAAGCAAGGAGGCTAAATAATGGTCGAACGCAACGACAGAAAGACGCGTGAAGGCGTAGTCGTATCTGACAAAATGGATAAAACGGTCGTGGTATCCGTCGTAGAAAAGTATAAGCATCCGCTTTACAAAAAGACGGTCACGCGCGTAAAGCGTTTCAAAGCGCACGACGAGAATAACGAGTGCGGCATAGGCGACAGAGTAGAGATCGTAGAGACCCGTCCTATTTCCAAGGATAAGTGTTGGAGAGTTAATAAGATCGTCGAAAAAGCCAAATAATTTCGGATGCGCATTCATCTTCGCAATAGTTCGTCAGCCGTCACGCCGCCCTCGGTCATTTACCGGAAGTAAACTCCCGTCGGTCGGCGTTCGGACTTCCTTCTATTGCGAGCGACTGCGAACCGAAATCACAATTCCGGATGGTGCTCTGCATTATCGAGCATAAAAATCCGATTTGCGACGATTTTATAGTCATAAACGAGCGAAAGCGAGTCGGTAATTCCGAATCAAAGATTCCGAATTCCGAATTAACCAAGTTAATACGGCGTATGTCCTTAAACGGATACAGCGTCAAGGAGTAAATCACATGATACAACCTCAATCGTATCTTAAAGTCGCCGACAATACCGGCGCGAAAGAAATAATGTGTATACAGGTCATGGGCGGATCGTTCCGCAGAAGCGGCAATATCGGCGATATCATTACTGCGTCGGTCAAGTCAGCGCAGCCGGGCGGCACCGTTAAAAAGGGTGACGTAGTTAAGGCTGTTATTGTGCGCACGCATCAGGGCGTAAACCGTCCCGACGGCTCGCATATACGTTTCGACGACAACGCCGCTGTTATCATAGACAACCAAAAACAGCCGCGCGGCACTCGTATCTTCGGACCGATTGCGCGCGAACTGCGCGACCGCGACTTCACAAAGATCATATCTTTGGCGCCCGAAGTGCTTTAACGGAGGATCATAATGAACAATCTTAATGTCAGAAAGGGCGATAACGTAAAAGTTTTGACCGGTAAAGACAAGGGCAAAACGGGCAAAGTGCTTGCCACGGACCCCAAAACGAACAAGGTTCTCGTTGAGGGCGTCAATATGGCTACTCATCACATGAAAGCGCGTTCCGCTACCGAGCAGAGCGGCAAGAGAAAAGTCGAAGCTCCCGTCGACGGCAGCAATGTTCAGATCATCTGCCCGTCGTGCGGCAAGAACGTTCGCGTCCGTCATCAAGAGATCGACGGCAAGAATGCGCGTATCTGCGCCAAGTGCGGTGCGAGCTTAGATGTTGCGCTCAAAGCGGACAAGAAAAAGAAAGCCGATAAAAAGGCGACCAAGAAATCTTCCAAGGAAGCCGCCGATACGGAAGCGACGACCGAAGAAAAGAAAACTCCCGCGAAAAAGGCGCCGGCAAAGAAAGCGCCGGCAAAGAAAGCGGCAGATAAGCAAGAAGTTCCCGTCGAAGAAGTTTCGGACGGTAAAACAGAGTAAGGAGTAAACGGTAATGGCAGAAAAAGCGAAAGCCAAGGAAACGGCGCAGACGAAAAACGGCGGCGCTCCTCAGAAATCGACCAATCCCGAGCGTTACAGACTTCGTCGCAGATACAAGACGGAGATCGTGCCTCAGCTCATGAAAGAGCGCGGATACAAGAACGTAAACCAAGTTCCCAAGATCGAGAAAATAGTTCTCAACATGCGTTTGGGCGATATAAAGGATAACTCCAAGAGTATCCAGCTTGCTCAAGCCGAGCTCGATTCGATAACGGGACAGCGCAGCGTGCTTGTTAAAGCCAAGAAGTCGGTAAGTAACTTCAAGCTCCGCGAAGGACAATCGATAGCGATCAAAGTCACGCTTCGCGGCGAAATGGCTTATGAGTTCTTCGACAGGCTCGTTTCGATAGCGCTACCGCGCGTCCGCGACTTCCGCGGAATATCGGGCAAATCGTTTGACGGCAGAGGCAACTATGCGCTCGGCATTAAAGATCAGACGATCTTCCCCGAGATCTCGTACGAACTTATCGAGAAGATTCGCGGTTTCGACGTAGACGTTGTAACAACGGCGCAAACGGACGAAGAAGCGAAACTGTTGCTGACTAAGCTCGGCATGCCGTTTAAGAATTAAGGAGAATATTATGGCTAAAAAAGCGATGATAAATAAACAGCAAAAAGCGCCTAAGTACTCGACCCGTGCATACACGCGTTGCAGTATTTGCGGCAGACCGCATGCCGTACTCAGAAAGTACGGAATTTGCAGAATTTGCTTTCGCGAACTTGCGTACAAGGGAGAGATCCCCGGCGTAAAGAAGTCGAGCTGGTAAGGAGGAGGTATACTTATGGTTACAACAGATCCTATCGCGGACTTGCTCACAAGAATCCGCAACGCTATAACGGCGCGTCACGAAACCGTATCGATACCTACGTCCAAAATGAAGAAGTCTATCGTAGACATTCTCGTTAACGAAGGCTTTGTGGCATCGAGCGAAGTCGTTGAGGAAAACGGACACAACAACATTAAAGTTGTGCTCAAGTACAGCGGCAATAAGAACGCCATTACCAATCTTAAACGTATTTCCAAGCCCGGTCTGCGTGTGTACTGCGGGTGCGACAACCTGCCCCGTGTTCTCGGCGGCTACGGAATTGCGATTATTTCCACTTCGCGCGGCGTCATGACCGATAAGAAAGCGCGCGAACTTAAAGTAGGCGGCGAAGTGCTTGCCTACGTGTGGTAGGAGGTCGTACAATGTCGAGAATAGGCAGAAAACATATCGACGTTCCGGCAGGCGTTACCGTAACGTTTGAAAACGGCGTAGTAACGGTCAAGGGCAAGCTCGGCGAGCTTAAACAAGAGATCGTCAGCCCCGACATCAATGTTGTTGTCGACGCCAATGTGGTAAACGTCACTCGTAATAACGAGAATAAGCAGACCCGTGCGTATCACGGCTTATACCGGCAGCTTATCGCCAACATGGTAGCCGGAGTGCAAAACCCGTTTACCAAAACGCTCATTGTTGCCGGCGTCGGTTACAAATGCGCAGTTACGGGCAATAAGCTTGTTATGAATATCGGTTACAGCAAGCCCGTCGAGTATACGATTCCCGAGGGTATCACCATTACGTGTCCCGACCCGCTTACGATAGTCGTCAGCGGTATCAGCAAGGAATTTGTCGGCGAGGTTGCGGCACAGATCAAAGCCAAGCGTCCGGTCGAGCCGTATCACGGCTACGGTTTGCATTACAGCACCGAGAAGGTCCTCCGCAAAGAGGCTAAGACCGCAGGCAAGAAATAGGAGAATGGCAAATGATTAAGAAGATCGATAAAAATAAAGTTCGCGCCAAGCGTCATGCGCGCTTGCGCCACGATATTAAAGGCACTGCCGCACGTCCCAGACTTGCCGTCTACCGTTCGACCAGCCATATCTATGCTCAGGTCATCGACGACGTTAAGGGCGTAACGCTTTGCAGCAGCAGCACGCTTGTTAAGGGCGCCGATCTCGGCGGCAAGACCAAAACGCAGCAGGCGGAATTTGTCGGTAGCGACGTTGCCGCCAAGGCAAAAAAGGCAGGCATAACCGAGGTTGTATTCGATCGCGGCGGCTACCTTTACACAGGCAGAGTCAAAGCTCTTGCAGACGCGGCACGCGCTGCGGGTCTTAAATTTTAGGAGTGAATCATGGCACGCGAAGATTTCAGAAAGAAAAGAGATAAAGACGTGGTTGACGACGGCATTAAGACTAAGCTCGTTACCACTCGCAGAGTCAGCAAGGTCGTTAAAGGCGGAAGAAACAGCAGCTTTGCGGCGCTTGTTGTTGCCGGCGACGGCAAGGGCAGAGTGGGTATCGGCATGGGCAAAGCCACCGAAGTTCCCGAAGCGATCAAAAAGGCGGAGCAGGCAGCGCGTCGCGATATGAAAAAGATATCGCTTAACGGCACGGCTATTCCGCACGAAACAGTCGGTGAGTTTTCTTGCAGCAAGGTATTGCTTCGTCCGGCTCCCGAAGGTAAGGGCGTTATCGCCGGCGGTAGCGTACGTGCGGTGTTGGAGCTTTGCGGCATCAACAACATCACGACCAAGTGCTACGGCTCGCGTAACCCTATCAACGTTGTAAAAGCTACAATGAAAGCGCTCGAAGGCTTGAGAACGCTGGATGAAGTAGCGGCGTTGCGCGGCAAAACCGTCGAAGAAATAATGTAGTCAACTTACAATGCTTGCGCAAGGTCTTGCTATCGTTTTCGACGTATATTGCGTTGTAGCTTCTTGACGTAGCGCTGCTACGACTGCGTCGCTGCGCCTTATATCCGAACGAAAACGCTAACGCAATACACTTACGCCGCATTGCTCGTTGCCTACTTTGGCGCGATATACTATACTATAAAATCAACAAATAATTCCGAATTCATAATTCCGAATTCCGAATTGATACGGAGTATCGAAATGGCAAAGAAAGCTGAAAATCAAACCAAAAAGCTGAACGTTACGCTTGTTAAGAGCACTGCGGGACGCTTGGTCAAGCAACAGCGCACGGTCGAGGCGCTGGGGCTTAAAAAACTTCACCAAACGGTGACGGTCGACGACACTCCCGCAATGCGCGGTATGATAAGAACGGTGTGCCATTTGGTCACCGTCACGGAGGCTTAACTATGAAAATGCATGCACTTATGCCGGCTGACGGCTCGCGCACCAAAGCCAAGCGTTTGGGTCGCGGTATCGGCTCGGGACTGGGCAAAACGTCCGGTAAGGGTCATAAAGGTCAATGGGCGCGCAGCGGCGGCGGCGTTCGTCCCGGATTCGAGGGCGGTCAGATAACGCTTATGCGCAGACTTCCCAAGCGCGGTTTTAACAATAAGTTCCAAAAGGAATTTACCGTTATCAACGTAGACAAGCTTAACATGTTCGATGACGGGACGGTTGTCGACCTTAAGCTTTTGGTTGAGGCAGGTATTGTTAAAAAAGTCGAAGAGTACGGACTTAAAGTACTCGGCGACGGCGAGCTTACCAAAAAATTGACCGTTAAAGCGGCTAAATTCACGGCTTCCGCAAAAGAGAAGATCGAAAAAGCGGGCGGCACGGCAGAGGTCATTTAAATGTTTGAAACGCTAAAAAACGCTTTCAAAAATAAAGATGTGCGCACGAAGATACTCATCACGCTTGCGCTCCTCTTTATTTACCGTTTGGGTTGCTGGATACCTATTCCGGGGATAAACCCCGTTGCGTATGCCGGTAATTCCGCCGATGGGCTTTTGGGTCTGTTGAACGGTATTACGGGTAGCGCGCTTCAGAACGGAGCGTTGTTTGCTATCGGTATCACGCCGTATATCAACGCGTCCATTATTTTGCAGCTTCTAACGGTTGCGGTCCCTCGGCTTCAGGAATACCAAAAGCAAGGCGACGACGGTAAGCGCAAGATCACGCAGATCACGCGGTATATAACGATAGTGCTCGCGCTTGCGCAGTCGATAGGCGTTACGGTGTCTTATGCAAGAGGCGGCGCGTTGGCTACGAACGTGTTCGGACCGATGACGCAGACATGGGTTGTTGCTATGTTTGTAGTAGTGCTCATGGTCATGGGTTCTATGCTCACGATGTGGTTAGGCGAGCGCATTACCGATTACGGTATCGGTAACGGCATAAGCTTGCTTATATTTGTAGGTATTATCGCTTCTGCCGGACTTGCTATCATAGCAAAGTTCCAAGAGGCGTTCGGCGGCGATCAAATGGCGATATGGGAGCTTATCGGTTTCGTTATCATGGTCGTTGCGGTATTTATGCTAATCGTATTCGTGGACAGCGCGGAACGCCGCGTGCCCGTGCAGTACGCAAAGCAGATAAAAGGCAGAAAGCAGTACGGCGGACAAAGCACGTTCATTCCCGTCAAGCTCAATGCAAGCGGCGTTATGCCCATCATTTTCGCGACGGCGCTCATAACTTTTCCGCAAATGATAGCACAGCTTGTCGCACCCAACAGCGGTTTTTACGCGTGGTGGATGACGTGGTTGGGCGCAGGAACGTGGATATATTCCATACTCGTAGCGTTACTGATACTGTTCTTCTCGTATTTCTATGCACAGATCGAGTTCAATCCCGAGGATATCTCGCGTAACATTCAGCAGTACGGCGGCTTTATAAACGGCATACGCCCCGGCAAGCCGACTACCGAGTACCTTTCGAGAATATCCAAACGGCTTACGCTTTTCGGCGCGATATTCTTGGCGTTCATAGCGCTTGTTCCGTCCGTCGTGTTTGCGGCGGTACTCGACGACGCGACGCTCGTCAATGCGTTCTCGGCAACAGGTATGCTCATTGTCGTATCGGTTGCGCTCGAGTTCAACAAGCAGTTGCAGAGTCAGTTGATGATGAAGCAGTACAAGGGCTTTCTTAAATAACCGCGTCAAGCGTTTCACTGCGGCATTTAAACTACTTTCACCGATAATTCCGAATTCATAATTCCGAATTTCCCTCGAGGTCTTGTCAAATGAAATTACTGATAATGGGCGCCCCCGGCAGCGGCAAAGGCACGCAAGCGGCGATCATATGCAAAACACACGACATTCCGCACGTTTCCACAGGCGATATACTTCGAAAGAACATTGCCGACGGAACGGAGCTGGGCAAGCAAGCCAAAGCGTTCATGGACGCAGGCAAGCTCGTTCCCGACGAATTGGTGGTTGCGCTGTTGAAAGACAGGATAGAGCAACCCGACTGTAAAAAAGGCTTTCTTCTCGACGGCTTTCCGCGCACTAAGGCACAGGCTGACGCGCTCGGCAAGATAGTCGATATAGACGTAGCGTTGAACCTTGAAACAGACCTCGACAAGCTTGCCGACAGAATGGCGAGCCGTAGGGTTTGCCCTAAGTGCGGTTATTCGACCAGCGCGCAGGCAGCGCCCGACGGCAAGTGCAAGGAGTGCGGCGACACGCTTATCGTCCGCGACGATGACAAGCGCGAAGTTGTGGAAAATCGCTTAAAGGTCTATGCCGAGAATACCGCACCGCTTGTCGATTACTACAAGAGCAAAGGCTTGCTCAAGAACATCGACGGCATGCAGGCGATCGATGACGTAAACAAAGCGATCGAGGCGGCGCTTAAATGATAGTCAAGACCGATAGCGAACGCGAGGGGATGCGCGCGGCGAGCCGCGTAGTAAAAGCCGCGCTCGACGCGGCGGAAAAGTTCGTCAAGCCCGGCGTGACGACGCTCGAAATCGACGCGATAGTAGAGGAAGTCATACGCAGCTACGGTGCGATACCGTCGAGCAAAGGGTTCGAAGGTTATCCCAATGCGTCGTGTATATCGGTAAACGAGGTAGTCGTTCACGGGATACCGTCGCTCAGAACGGTCAAGGACGGCGATATAGTGTCTGTTGACATTACCGCACTTTTAAACGGATATCAAGGCGATGCCGCGCGCACGTTTGCGGTCGGCAACGTCGCGGCGGAAGATTTAAAGCTGATAAACGCGGCTGAAGCGGCGTTCTTTGCCGGACTTGAGTATGCCAAAGCGGGTAACCGCGTCGGCGATATCTCGAGCGCGGTGCAGCTTTACAGCGAGCTTAACGGTTACGGTGTGGTACGGGCGCTTACGGGTCACGGCATAGGACATAAAATGCACGAGCCGCCCGAAGTCCCCAACTACGGCAAAAAACATACGGGCGCGCCGCTTAAAAACGGCATGTGCATATGTATCGAGCCGATGATAACGCGCGGAGATTGGCGCGTGTATGTGGAACGCGACGGTTGGACGGTGCGTTCGGCGGATAGAAGCAACGCGGCGCATTACGAAAACACGGTTATCGTTACGGACGGCGAGCCGGAGATCTTAACGCTGTAGTGTCGATACGTCACATGAGGAGTATGTGAAACATGCAGATCGGTGATATAGTTATCAGTCTGAAGGGGCACGACGCAGATAAACCGTTCGTAGTAGTAGCCGAGGCAGGCAAAGATTTTGTTCTTATAGCGGACGGCAAGTCGCGCGGAGTGGAAAACCCCAAGCTCAAACGCAAAAGGCATTTACGGGTAGCCGACCAAAGCGGTATAGAAAACCCGACAAACGCAGCGCTGAAAAAGCGCATAAAACAATTCAATTCGGACAGGAGGTTGTATGCCGAAAAGTGACAATATCGAAACGGAAGGCACTGTAGAAGAGTGCTTACCCGGTACGAAGTTCAAAGTCAGACTCGATAACGGTGCAATGGTGCTTTGCACTATAGCCGGCAAAATGCGCGTCAATTACATTAAGGTGTTGTTGGGCGACAGAGTTAAGGTGGCGATCTCGCCGTATGATATTACGAAAGGCATAATAACATTCCGCAGCAAATCGTGAGCGCGTATATGCGTCACGAACCAGCGCGTCAGCCGTTGCAACGCAACTATGCAACAACCTACTCACTAAAATATATAACCTTAATTCCGAATTCACAATTCCGAATTCCGAATTGATACAAGGAGAAATCATGAAAGTAAGATCGTCTGTAAAACCCATGTGCGATAAATGCAAAGTCATTCGCCGTCACGGCAAAGTAATGGTTATTTGCAGTAAGAATCCGAGCCATAAGCAGCGTCAAGGCTAATTATTTCAGCCGCGTATGCATCGCGCAATAGTGCGTTAGCCGTCGCACCGCCCTCGGTCATGTACTTCTGTGTACACTCCTGTCGGTCGGCGCTCGGACTGCCTTCTCTTACGCGCGCCTACGCGCTGAAATCACGCTTTTGTTTGGATTAGAATCGGCGTTTTACGGTATACAATTCAACCGCAAAAACAACCGTGCGGTCGGAACGCGCGACATTCCACACGCGATCGACTTGCACGAACAAATAATAAACCAATTTCAACTTTTAAGGAGTTAATCAAAGTGGCAAGAATTGCAGGTATAGATTTGCCCAAGGAAAAACGAATCGAGATCGGTTTGACTTATATCTACGGTATCGGTCGTCCTACGGCAAACAAAATTCTCGAAGCGACGG
>Ga0137307_102835_pt1 | contig 11290 bp, 12 predicted proteins | sample NAcewD2O_March_2_FD_97180 | JGI IMG/M metagenome (GOLD analysis project Ga0137307, IMG submission 97180) | Mouse cecal microbial communities from Vienna, Austria - N-Acetylglucosamine amended D2O_March | ecosystem: Host-associated > Mammals > Digestive system > Large intestine > Cecum | place...
TATATGTTTTTCATATTTATGTAGATTGTATATTCCTATTTTCGTATACTTATGCTTTTTGTTTTCTAGCCTTTCCTCCCAAACGATTTGAAAAATATCACCTTTTTTCAAATATATAAATTCATCATGCAAATCATAAACATAATCTATACGTAATCTATCTGATGGTATATCCAAGTATATTTCTACTGTTCTATTAACATTTGCAGCCGCTTGTCTGATATTACATATTATTTGATAATTATTTCTTCTTTTTTTCCCTAAGTGAATTCTGTATGCCCTAAAGCTGCAACTATATCTTCCATTAATTTTAATTTTTCTAGGAAAATTGCAAAATAATAAATCTGCTTTCATAATATTACAATTGTTTTTTGAAAACAAAAACCTCAATTGGCTTATATAAAATTGTAGCTTTCTTAAATAATTATGTGTTATAGCAACTCTTCTTTCCGTTTTATACTCCCTTTCTAAAAACAAATTATATATATCTTCTCTTATATATTTCCATATCAATACATTTTCTATTTCCAAATCAAAAAAATTATAAGATTTCTCTGTTTCTAAAAACAATTCAATGTCTTCCTTCATTACTCTTATTTCCTTTACATGATTTCTACGGCAAGAATTATTCCCACACCATAAAATGTAATCATCCCATTTGTTGCTCGAAGAAAATAAACTTCCCCTGGCTTAAACAACATTTCTTCCTCTCTACATTCATTTAAAGATTTAATAAGCATTTTCCCCTGACCTTCAATCACTGAACCCGGTTTCACTTCGTCCGATATAAGTTTGCACGCTGCAGGCAGCGTGCAATGTACTCTCCTATGATTCTATTTCGATTCATTCTTTAATGTACAAAGACATTCATCCAGCTTATCGGGCTTTTTTACCTCATATGAAAAAATAGGAATACTTGCTTTTTCGCTATTTTCCGCCAAAAATACCGCCATCTTTTCTACTTGTTTAATTACCGTTTCTTTTAACATATTGTCTCCTCCTGCTTATCTTGTGTTCTAACAAAAATATTCCTTGTTCCAAGGATACTAATACAGCTGTAAATCTCATCCTATCTGTCTCAAGCCAAACATTGGCTGCACATATAGCAAGCAAAACTATTACCTTACTTCCTGCCCTATATAATTCTCCTTTCTTTTTCTTCTCATATTTTTCATCTTGTGGTGCAAACAGCAAATGTATAATTAGTACTCCAAAAAAACAAGTCTCATATAACGATTTATCTATTGGCAAATATTTTGCAATTAGAATGGGAGCAAATATCAAAATGCCCGTCAGAATAAGACATCCTATATCTGTTTTTGAGTGATATCCCCCTGAAAAACTTCTAAGCACTGCAAGAAAAAATATTACAAATACCGTCTCGGCAAAAATCCCTGAAATTCCTCCAATTATCAAATAAATAACTGCTTTTAAACAAGAATTTAACAGCAATTCCAACCCATACGAAATCACTATGTATTCTTCTTCTGAATAATCTCTATATTTATTCATTTTCCGCATTATTGTGCTTACCAGCTCATATGTATAGTTTTTCACGTATATTAATTTCAATTATTTTTCTCCTCTGATTGGGCACGGATCATTTCTTGCTTATGCCATGAAAGGACAGTATAATAGATATGATTATTAATTACTATTCACGGCTCGGGAATGCGCTTACAGGTGAGTAAAATGCTTGATATTTATATATGTGAAGACATAGAGATTCAGCTAAAATATATTGAAAAAATTTTAAAAGAATATATCGCATGTAGAAAGAAAGATGCCAGGATTGTCGCTGCAAAGAGAGATCCAGAAGACATTTTATCCGAAATCAGTAAGCATTCGAACCCTGCTGTCTTTTTTATTGACGTGCAGCTAAAAGGCTACAGCATTGATGGATTTGAACTGGCAAAACGGCTAAAAAAGCAGAATAATGAACATAGCATTGTTTTCCTGACTTCAAATGATAAACTGGCTTATAAAGTATTTGAGTATGAGCTGGATGCACTGGACTATATCATCAAAAAACCCCAATACTTTTGCAATAATGCCGAAAATCCAGAGCTATCGAAACGATTAGATAATATTTTTGAAAAATTACATAACATTGATCTACAAAAGCACAAAAAATCTATTACGATTTCTAATGGGAGTATCCTGACAAAACTTTTTTTAGACGATATCATTTATATACAGGCAGTCAAAAGAATACACCTGGTGGAAATCTATTCATATAACCGGGTAATTTCCTGCAGACAGTCTTTAAAAAGCATATTTGAATTATTAACAGACCGGTATATATATGTGAATAAATCCTGCATAGTAAATATGGATAAGGCAAACTCATTGGATAAGCAAAACCGCTATTTGTATCTGGACGGTGAGTTTCAAGTTGAAATATCTTACCGTGAATTAAAAAATGTAGAGAAAGTGTTAAATAATCTCTAGAGCGTGTTTGAAAATTGCTTTCTGCAGACTGTGACGGCATCTTGCAGAAAGCAATTTTCAAACACACTCTGGCAATACGGACGGTGAAAAAGTGAAGATATTGTACAGTATAATAGGGGCTATATGTGTAGTTACATCTTCTTGTGGATTGTTAACAAGCGAAATAAAGATCTGGCAATATATCATTTTAACAATGTATGTAACTCTTATGGGACTTTGGGGATTGTCTTATGGCCAGATCATAGGTGTTGCTATGTTTCTGGGCTTACTAATTATCCTGTTACTAATGGTGAAAGAAAATCGGATCGAAAATCTGTGTCTGGCTTGTACAGGCTACATGTTTAATCTTATTTTCAATAATGTTTTTTTGTTGATCGGCTCAGCCATGTTGGGAATATCAGTGGACAGAATGGAAAAAGACTACTATCTGGCTACTTCCATCATATATTGTTTTATATTATTAGTAACCATATTGGGAATCAGAAGATTCTTGTATCAGAGACTTAATCTGCTGTATTATATCGAAGGAATCCCCTATACGATACGAAATGGATTGTTCATCAATTTATTAATGTACATCATTATTTTTTTGTTTAACATATTCTGGGGGCAGAAAGTTGGATATAGCGCTTCAGCTCTGCGCTTTAATTGTATTCTCTTTTTTATATGCATGCTTATTAGCAATCAGCTGATTGTTGCCTGTGCTAAATACGTAAAGTCAGAAGAGATTAAGAGCGCGGAAAAAGACAAACAGCACTTAATGGAAAACTATATCGTTTGCCTGGAAAATATGGTAGAAGAGACAAAAACGTTTAGACATGATTATAAAAATACTTTATCTACAATGGCAGGCTTTATACATGAAAACCAGCTAAAGGAATTAAAAGAATTCTTTTATATGCAGCTCCAAAGGCCTGCATATACCAAACTTGACGAGATACAGGCCTGGGAATATTTAAAAAATATTCAATCAATGGAGTTAAAGGGGCTGATGTTTGAAAAGCTACTGTTTGCTATAAACAAAGGCATTCATGTAAAGGTAGAAATAGCAGAACATTTTGATGTACAATACGATGGATTAAAAGATTTAATAAGCATTTTGGGTATTTTTATTGATAATGCAATCGAAGCAGCCGAAAAGCAGCAGGGGCTAATCCGAATTATTTTAGCACAATCAAGTGAACATATTATGTTCCAGATTATGAACAGCTATGATAAAAAGCCAGATATTTCTAAAATCTTTGAAAAAGGTTATTCTACGAAAGGAGCCGGTCGTGGCTTAGGATTATATGAGGCCCGAATATTACTGCAAAAATATACCGACATAGTTCATGAATGTAATTGTAAAGACGGATGGTTTACGCAACAGTTGCAGATAACAAAAATAACTTCACAAACATAATCCAAACAGACGGTTTCATGAAAAATAAAATTAATTATACTGCACGGCAGATTTCTTCGGTCGTGAGTAACAGTACACAAATACACTAATATATAAAAGGAGGGCACTGTAATGGGCAAAATTACATACCGTAATCCGGTAGTGAAGGACGCAGAGAGAATCGTAGAGTTTTACAATTATGTAGGAGGGGAGACCAGTTTTCTAAGCTTTGAAAAGGATGAGTATCCCTTGGGCGTAAAAGAGCAGGCGGAGGACATTAAGGGACTCGAAGGCAATGTGAATAACACGATGCTTCTTGCACTTGACGGGGAAGAGATTGCAGGCATTGCGACCATTAATTCCAGCCATAAGATTAAATCCCGCCATGAGGGCGAGCTGGGGATTGTCGTGGCAAAAAAATATCAGGGGCAGGGAATCGGGAGCACTTTAATTCAGATGCTGATTGACTGGTGTAAAGGAAATGGCGTAACAACAAGAATCCGTCTGGACACAAGAACAGATAATACAATGGCGGTTTCTTTATATCTGAAGTTCGGCTTTATCGTGGAAGGATGCTGCAAAAACCAGACATTTCTCAACGGCAGATACTATGACCTTTATATTATGGGAATGATGATAAAATAAGGTAGGTGTTCCTTCCCTCATTTCCATCAATACTGCAATTTGACCACTACTTGTACAAGTCAAGCAGTGGTCAAGCCATCCCATCCTATTTTCTGTACTATATTTCTACGCGCTCCTTAACGCATCATAACAACCTGCTCAATGTCGCAAGCTTCAATTTAATATTTATATTATTTTCAGCAGCAAGTTTCTTTATCCACACTATATCTTCATCTCTGTATGGATCCTTAAAGAATCTTTTAACAAACTTTATCACCTGGCTCTTAAAAGACCAATTAAGATTCGACGATGTATTAATTGAATTAAAATCTTTCAAAGTTTGATTTTCGTCTACGGTGCCAATCAAGTATCTAAGGATTAAAACATCCGCAAAGGTAAATGGCATAATATCATCTTCAAACTGCAACAATGACATATATGGTCCGCCTTGCTTCGTATCATTTGTCACTAATGAATATGCGCCCAGATCACCTGTTCCATACAAATTTCTATTCTCACTTACATTATGCTCAAAAATCTTATATACCTGCAAGTTCCTTAGCCTTTGATTCGTATATAATTCCATCTTCCCATCAGCGATGTCTGCATCAACTTGATTGAGCACATCCTGACCATGATTTTCCAATTCAACATTACGAATCTGCTCATAAATAAATACACCTTCATCAAAGAATGCAAACAAGATATCCTGTAGACCAGCCTTATAAAAATGGATTATTACATTTGTATCTAAAGAGGCTCTCAATCGTCCAAACCTCCTATCAAATCATCCAACTCATCATCGTCATCATCAGAACGTTCAATAAGCTTATCGCTAATATCTTCTATGCTAAGTTGATAACAAGCTAAAACTCTTTCCAAGGTTTCCTTCGGTATCGCGTTATGGTTATAATTGTATATAACATAGTCAATGTATTCATACGGTATATCAATCCCATTACCAGGTACATTCAATCTTGCGTTTCCACCAACGCTTCGAAGCAGATTTCCAACCCTCTTCTCCGTTTTCTCATTATCAAGACGCAGTTTCTGATTTGAATCTATAATGCCCAAACTTTCCAACCGATTTAGCGCCATATCAAAGCTAACGCTGAATTCTGACATGATTCGTGCAATATCCATTGCTGATAATCCTTTTTCCGGGAAATTCTGAATTTCCAGATCAAGAAATCTGCCAACATCATCCGAAGGCATCAATAAAAAAGCCGCAAAATAATTTGCTTCCTGCTCTTTTATGTCTGTACTTCTTCCATTAATAGTAACATGATCATCAATAAAAGAATCTGTGTCCGCCAAATGTAAAATAGCATGACCTATTTCGTGGGCAAGTGTAAATATTTCTCTGGATAATCTACTGCAGCTATTTGTAAAAATTACGATATCATTATCCCTTTTAACAGTAAATCCAAGATCTGCGTTCTCTCCCAAAGGATATCTCAATAACTTATATCCCAGCCTTTCGCATTCTTTAAACAGATCAATAATTCCATATCTGCTGATTTTACATTTTACTCTGAAAGAATCCGCCTTTATACGTATTTCCCGCTTTCTACTGTCTAACATTCACGAACCCCCTTCTTAAAACATATCCCTGTGCCGAAGCTTCTCGCACATATGCTTATTTGCATAGAACAAATCGAGCATATCAAATATCTTTTTAGAAGATCCGCTTTCCTCTCCAATTCTATATGCAACTGCAGGAGCTTCATCCAACACTCTTGTTATATCCCCTACTGTAACGTCCAAAACTTCCGCAACTTTAGAAAGAATATCCAATGTAATGCTATTAACTCCATTCTCAATTCTTGCATATTTCTGTCTGCTAATGCCAATTTTATCAGCAATCTGCTCTTGAGTGAAATTTTTTGCACTTCTTAATGCCTTAATGCGGCTTCCTAACATTTCATTCATGATCATCCCTCCATTTCTGCGTACTATTATTCTATCATAAAAATGAGCAAAGTCAACCGGATATGTTGTATTTTCGCAACATTTTATATGTCTCATGTTATGTTTTTTAACTTTATTCACAATTTCATACTAACGGAAAAAAGGTCTACTGAAACTTCCACTCCAATAGACCTAATTCCCCTGCTTAAAGACACCGGTACCGGCTGTCTGCTCCCCTTTATTTTTTCTCACATTTTCGTTTTTCGCGTAATTCCTTAAAGAACTCCTTCATCATCTGGCTGCACTCTTCTTCAAGCACCCCTGTCACCAGCTCTGCCTGATGGTTGAATTCCTCCATCTGCAGCAGATTCAGTATCGAGCCTGCGCACCCTGCCTTTGGGTTCATGCATCCTACCACGACTCTTGTCATCCGCGACTGTACGATTGCTCCCGCGCACATCTGACAGGGCTCCAGTGTTACATACATAGTACATTCCTCGAGACGCCAGTCCCCCATTTTTTTACTCGCCTTTCTGATGGCAATCAGCTCCGCGTGAGCCAACGTATTCTTATCAATCGTCCTGCGGTTGTATCCCCGCCCGATAATCTTATCCTGATATACGATCACACAGCCAATGGGCACTTCACCGATCATATATGCCTTTTTTGCCTGCCTGATGGCCTCCTTCATATATTTTTCATCCGTACTCTGCATGGCTCCTCCCTGTTCACTTCCTCATGCGGCTGTGCGCATCATGTTATGCTGTGCGGCAGATTTATCTGGTGCGCAGTATATCTTTATCGGTAACTGCTCAGTACCTTCACAGTTACATGCAAAAATCCATTTGAAATTGCCTTCGGCAATGGGATTTTTGCACTCCTGAATCACTTTCTTACGGTCTGTGCAGTAAATGCACAGACCTGCTGAGTAGTTACGTTTATCGTACCATTCTTCTCACCTGCCGGCACCAGTATCCGAATGCTTCTTCTGTCATGTCTTCCTCTTCCGAATCCATCTTCATCTCATCTGCGCCGATAAATTCCGGGAAGCCAAAACCGTACGCAGCCCTTGCCTCCTTTGGGTGGTATATGCCAGGCACTCCAAGCCTTAGAATCTTCCCGTCATCAAGAAGAACAAGATATCCATAATTATGATATCCGTGCAGGAGAAAATTATTATTAGCAAGACGCCATTCACAGCGCGGAAGTCTGGCAATATCTCCCCTCTGGATCTTCGTCATCTGCAATGGGGATGTCTCCCCGCAGGCCTCTCTCTGCATAGACATCTGAGATTGTGTTATATCCGCTCCTTTTGACATAGCTTCATCTTCCGCTCTTTTTCCATCCGGCTCTCTCTGGGTCCGTCCGGCCTCTCCGGCAGGAGTCTCAGTCTCCATCTGTTCCTTGCCTCCGGCCGTTTCTTTCTCAGCCTGCTTTTTCTCTCTATCCGGTTCCTTCATTCTCTGTTCTTTCCTGTCCAGACCCGCCTCTCTGACCGGATCCTTCTCCCACACTTCTTCCTCTGCACCCGCTTCTCTCTCTGACCGGATTTCCTCTTTCACCGGTTCCCTTCTTCGCCACTCTTCCTCCATCTGCCTGGCTTCTCTGACTGGTTCCCTTCTCCGCCACTCTTCCTCCATCTGCCTGGCTTCTCTGACTGGTTCCCTTCTTCGCCGCTCTTCCTCCATCCGCCCGGCTTCTCTGACTGGTTCCCTTCTTCGCCGCTCTTCCTTCATCTGCCCGGCTTCTCTGTCCGTCTCTCTCCTTTGTTGCTCTCTCTCCATCCACCCGGGCTCTATTCCTGGCTCCCGCCTTTGTTGCTCTACCTCCATCCACCCGGGCTCTATGCCCGGCTCTCTCCTTTGTTGCTCTCTCTCCATCTGCCCGGCTTCTTTGTCTGGTTCTCTTCTCCGACGTTCTTCCTCCGTCTGCCCGGCTTCTCTGCCCGGATTCTTCTCTGCGTACCCTTCTCCTGAGTCTGTTTCTTTCTCGTCCTGTTCTTCCTCTCCTGTGTTTTTTTCTTCCTGTCCCGGCAGGTTATGCGCTGTATCAAGCCGTATCCTTTCAATGTCAACGGGCTGATCCTCCCACACAGCCGCAAAGGTACGGCCATTTTTATCCTTTAAAAGCATTCCGCCTACGGAATCATAGTTTTCCTCTCCTCCGGTATCCTCATTTGTATACCGGAGCCTGTAATTCACAGACGGACCCATAAAGGCGATATCTCCCTGGTGAGCCCCGGCAAATTCACCGTGCTCCTTCCAGAACAGATACACCTTAAGTGCATCACCTCCTGAGAGACGGAGCCCCTTTCCATGAATATGCAGAGTACTCTCCTGTGCACCCTGCTCTACATTTACAAATCCTACATTGCGTATCCTTTTTCCTTGTTCATATTCATACAGATAGCGAATAAATCGTTTCAATGCTGCACTCCCGGTATCGTATCATTTATCACAATCTATTCCGTACAAGTAAAAAAAATTACACAATCGCCTTTAATTCCTGATACAATCTTTTCGCATAGCTGTCTGTCATGCCGCAGACATAGTCAGTCACCAGAAGAAGGCGCAGATACAGCCTCTCCACATCCGGCCTTCCATCCGCATGATAATGGTATGCTTTTTTATAATTACTGGAGATAAATGATACCATCCGTTCATCAATGGAATCCAGCTTCCCTGCTGCATCATCATACTTTACAATTGCACCGACAAACCGGTCCATAAGAAAGTTAATCATTGCCGCCTCGGCAACCTCCATCCGAAAGATCGTTTCTGATGTAAACACCTCACGGTATGCCAGCTCTCCCAGGACGTCCATGAGCCTCTCCGCCCATGTGCCATGGAACAGGTCATACGGATACAAACCATCCATAATCTCTCTGTAATGATCTGTAAACCCTTCTGTTGCACTGTTTATGAGAAATCCCTGCACCCGGACAATCCAGTTTTTTACCGCATACTCCTCCGGGTTTTCCTTTTGCTTATCCTTTCCCCGCACATAGAGATCCCGCAGCCTGTCCGCAGGCATAAAAGGACAGTCCTCCTGCATATTCTCCTGAACGTCCAAAAGCACTTCCAACAGCCTGTAGTAGCTGATGAATCCCTTTACATATGCATCCTCAATATCTGCCGTCTTATAGGCAATGTCATCTGCTGCCTCCAGTATGTAGGCAAGGGGATGCCTGCTGCCGCATGTACCCGTCTCCCGTTCGATTTCCTTAAAAATATCCTCATCCGCATAGTAATAGCCCATCTTTTTATTCTTAACATCATCTGCGGCCTCACGGATCTCCGTCGAAGCTGACGGGTATTTAATAATTGTACTCAGAAGCGCATACGTGAGGTTCATTCCCTGCTCGTCCACAAGAAAATGAAGTTTTGTCACCAGTCTCAGTGCCTGTGCGTTTCCTTCAAAATGATAAAAATCCTCTCTCATCTGAGGTGTCAGCATCTGCTCCACCGGTTCTCCATGGTAAGTGATCAGAGGGAGATTTTTTTCAAACCACTCTCTGATCGCTGTCTCGCCGAAATGCCCGAAGGGCGGATTTCCGATATCATGTATCAGGCCTGCACACTGGAGAATATTACAGATGTCCTCCTTCATGACAGGTGTAAAATCCTTATCCATTTTCCGGATCAGGATGTTTTCTCCTATATTCTGCCCGAGGGACTTCGCGAAGGATGATACCTCCAGGGAATGGGTAAGCCTTGTCCGGATAAAGTCACTCTTATCCAGAGGAAATACCTGTGTCTTATCCTGCAGTCTCCGGAAAGATGCACTGCCGATAATCCGGTGGTAGTCCTTTTCGAATTCGCTCCTGAGATCTGTTTTTCTATTTATTTTTTCTGATGCCCCACGGCTTCTCCTGACTGATAATAGCTGCTCCCAGTTCATGTGTCCCGTCTCCCCCGCCTGATCTGCTAGTCCAGGTAGATCGGAGAAACATAGTCTTTTCCAAGCAGAGCTTTCTTACGCTCCTGGTAACCAAGAAATGCCCACTCCGTCATATCCGTCCATCTGTGATCCGCACGGTCATATACCTGCACATACCCGATTCTGTCGGGATGCATCCGCACACTGTTCGTCTTGTATTCCCTTCCGGTATAGGGATTCACATCACCGAGCTCCGTATCTTCATCATCATCAAAGACACCTTCATTTGCAATATACAATTCTTCATCAGGTTCATACCCGGATTCAAAGAACTCCCCGTCATCCCCTGCATCCTCTCCGGAATAGACCTCATATTCCCCGCCTGCTTCAGACTCGTATTCTCCGGCCTCTTCTTCCGGCTCTTCTCTTTTATTACGCTGCAGATAGGACATAAAGCCCCGGGGCTTTTCCTCCTGCTCATGTGCGCTGTGTCCTTCTCTGGCTTCTGCCTCCAGCGCCTCCACTTCCGCCAGAAGCTCCTCCACCGTACAGGAAGAATCCTGCTTTCCTGAATCCGCATATTCCTCTGGATATCCTGCCGTCTCTGCTCCTCTTGCATCCCTTACGCCTTCCTCCAGCTCATCCAGCCTTTTATGTATGTCAAGAATCTCCCCTACTGTAATGTCTCTTTCCTTTGATGACAATGAGGCTGCCGCCCGGGGCTTCGGCTTCTCCTTTGCTGTCCTTCGTGCTGCATGGCCGGCAGCCTCAGCATCCTCTTCTAATATGCTAAGATATAGCGGACATCCCAGAATTCCTGCAATCATACGCATATCCTGCTCCTGAAAATTATCTCTTGACAGCCTCTGGGTAAGGTTCTGCCTGGACATCTTCTTCCCGGTCTGCACCTCAATAAGCTCTGCAAGCTCCTTGATCGTCATTCCCTTACGGCTTAGAACAACCTTAACCTGCTCTCCAAATGTCAGCTCAAGCATCCTGTTCCCTCCTATTTCATTTTTTATACCCACCCTCGGTATTATCGTT
>Ga0137307_102526_pt2 | contig 11285 bp, 16 predicted proteins | sample NAcewD2O_March_2_FD_97180 | JGI IMG/M metagenome (GOLD analysis project Ga0137307, IMG submission 97180) | Mouse cecal microbial communities from Vienna, Austria - N-Acetylglucosamine amended D2O_March | ecosystem: Host-associated > Mammals > Digestive system > Large intestine > Cecum | place...
GGAGCCGGAGCCGGTACTTTGCGACACTTGCGAGCATGAGGGTGAGTGCGCGGGCAAAAAGACCCACGAGAACGGCTGCATGGGGTACGAGGAAAAGGCCCAGGAGCTGGAGGCCGAAGCGGAGCCGAACCCGGAGGAATACTCCCGCTTTGACGTTGCGGACATTCTTAAGAGAGAAAGCGCCTACCTTAAGGACGGAGGCGAAGCAGGCGCACCGGCAAAGTATATCCGAAGCCACAAAATCCTGGTTGACGCCTTAACCCTTTTACTTGAAAAGATGGACGCCGAAGGAGGTGCGGAGGATTGACGCGCAGAGAGTACCGCAGACGGAGAAGGCGGAGGGCGCGGCGCCGGTACTTGATAAAGCGGATAGCAATAAGCAGCGCCTTTCTATTGGCAACCGGAAGCGTGTTCTTTTCAGTATACGCTGTGACGAACCAGGAGCGCCCAGCATTGGAGGAAACGGAAGCGGTCGGGGAAATGCCCACCATAGCGCCGGAAGCGCCTACAGAGGCGCACAGCGAGGCGCAGGAGGGGAAGGACTTAGGCTGGACAGCCGCCGAGGAATACAAGGCCGCAAAGATGGCCATGGCGGAGGCGGAAGGCGAGGACACCGAAGGGAAAGCGCTTGTTATTCTTGTAATTTACAACCGGCAGCGCTCCGGGAAGTTCCCGGACACCGTAAGCGGCGTTATTTCCCAGGAAAACGCCTTTACTTCTTACCATAACGGCAGATACGACCGAGTAAAGCCGGACGCGGACTGCTGGGCGGCGCTTGACTTAATACAGATCCAGGGCTGGGACGGAAGCCAGGGCGCCCTGTACTTCGAGCGGACGCCGGAGGACGGAGAAAGCACCTGGCACAGCCGGAACCTTGTAAAACTTTTCATACACGGGAATCACACATTTTATACAGAAACGGAGGCGAAAGCAAATTGAAGATGGCTATGAAGGAAGGGCAGATCCTTATAAAAGACGCCGATAACACACAATTCACGATTATTAAAAGCTGGGGCAAGATGAAGTGGAGCAAAGCAGAGCGTATGTTTTACGGCCCGGCAGAGATTGAGCTTTTAAACAAGCTGGCCGGGATTGTACGGCTTCCGGCGCCCATTGAGGCGGAGCGGCAGCGACTTAATATTATAGCCCAGGCCGTAGACGCGGAGCGCATGAAACCGGAGCCGGAACCGCTTTACAAATACCCGGTAAAGTTTCCCCTTTACAAGCACCAGACCAGGGCGGCAAACATGGCGCTTATTACTTTCGGTTTAGTGCCGCCGCCGGAGGATAAGGAGGGCGGCCATGGAAGCATTAAGCAGTAAAGAGCGCGAATTTGCAGCGGAAAATCACGGGCTTATATATTCTTTCTTGAATTACTACCGGCTTCCCGAAGCGGAACATTACGACATATGCGCCATAGCTTACCTGCAGGCGGTAAAAGAGTGGCACAGAAAGCCGGAGCTTCGGGACAAGTATAAGTTTTCAACGATTGCCTTTAAGAAGATGGAATCCGCGAAAATAAAGAAATACCACGCCGACCGGCTGAGGGACGCTTATATAATATTCAGCCTTAACGATCTTAACGCGGAGGGCAACGAGTACGTGGCGCAGCTTCCGGATCCACACGACAGACTCCGGGAAGCCCAGGAGCGGCAGAACGTAGAGGAACTACTGAAGGAGATTATGCCAGCACTTACCGAGCGGCAGCGAAGCCACCTTGTAAAACTTCTGGAGGGGAAAGACCACCGGGAAATCACCAGAGAGGACCGCGTAGCCGTTACGGAATTTTGGAATGATAGAAAAGCCATAAGGGCAGCAGCTACCGCAGTAATAAAGCGGGAATATTGTGGGGGGGGTATTTGATACATGGACAGGCAGGCTGTTATTGAACGATTGGAGGACTTGCGGGACCATTGCCAGAGCATGATCGACAAAGACGACCCAGCAAGCATCTGGTGGGGCGACACGGAAGCCCTTACCGAAGCTATTAAGGCTTTAAGCCTTGATATAGATAAAAACCAAAAAGGAGAATCAGACATGACGAGCGAAGCAAAAGTAACTATTGTAGCACACGACGGAACCACGAAGGAGCTTACCGGAGATACGGTGATATGCTTCACAGTATCCAAGGCGGCGGAGTTTTTAAGCGGAAAAGCCAAGATAATCGACGCAAACGAGGCTTTTGTAGGGCATGACATACCGGATCCGCTTTTTGCCGCGACGATTGCAAGCCTGGTCGGTTCCTTAATTGAGGTACGGCAGAAAGAACGCCCTATGGGGGCAGCCTTTACCCTTCACGAAGTAAGCCGGATATTAGAGGCGAAAAGTAAGTCGCTGGTTGGCGGAGCTTTGGATCACCAGAAGGAAGCAGAGCTGGAAAAGGCCATAGAGGAACTTTTAAAAGCCGTATTTACCAGATAGGAGGCAGCAGGATGGCAAAGACACAGCAGGCCGCCCAGGGTAAAGGCTTCGGGCTTTTATTCGAGATGGGCTGCGGAAAAACATTAACAGCGATTGCAATCGCCGGGGCCGCCTACGAAAAGGGAGAAATTGAAAAGGTTTTAGTAGTTGCGCCAACTTCGGTCTGCAGCGTTTGGCCGAAGGAATTTAGCGACTACGCAAACTTTAAATACAAGGTAAACGTACTTTTAGGCGATAAGAAGAAACGCCTGCAGGAGTTGGAGGCCCTTAAGAATTTCCCTTTTAAGGCTTTGAAGGTTGCGGTCATTAACTACGAAAGCACATGGCGGGAGGGGCTTTTTGAGGCGTTGATCGATTGGAAGCCGGATCTTGTTATAGCGGACGAGAGCCAGCGAATCAAGACCCACGACGCCGAACAGAGCAAGGCAATGCACCAGATCGGGGACGTTGCGAAGTATAAACTTATTCTTTCCGGGACCCCGGTGCAAAACGACGCTATAGACCTTTTCAGCCAGTACAGATTTTTAGACCCTACGATTTTCGGCTGGAATTACTACGCTTTCCGTAACCGCTACGCCATTATGGGCGGCTTTAACCGAAAGCAGATCGTAGGCTATAAGGACTTAGACCAGCTTATCCAGAAAGAGCATAGCATAGCTTACCGGGTAACGAAGGATGAAGCCCTGGACCTTCCAGAACAAACATTTTTAACCCGATATATTCAGCTTACGGGCAAGGAAAAACAGCTTTACGATAAGATCAAAAAAGACAGCTTCGCAGAGCTGGAGAACGGCGGCATGATTACAGCCCCGACCGTACTTACAAAACTTCTGAGGTTGCAGCAGTTCACGGGCGGCTTTATCCAGGCAGACGAAGGAGTCAAGCCGGAGCTTGTTTTTAAAGGCAAGCTAAACGCCCTGGAGGATATTTTAGAAGATTACGTTATAGGCGAGGGAAAGAAGCTGGTGGTGTTTTGCCGCTTCCGCCCGGAGATTGACTTAATACAAAAGCTGCTTGAAAAGAAAAAGATACAGTACCGGAGCATATACGGCGACATCAAGATCGACGACCGGGGGCCGATTGTAGCAGACTTCCAGAAGGACCAGGAAATAAAAGTATTCCTTGCCCAGATTGACACCGCCGGCCTGGGTATTACCTTAACCGCCGCCGATACCTGCGTCTACTACAGCGAAAATTTTAACTACGCAGCTTACAGCCAGAGTCTGGCCCGGATCCACAGAATAGGGCAGCGGAACGTATGCACCTATATCCATCTTGTAGTAGAGAAAACCGTAGACGAGGTTATTTTAAAGGCGCTTTCCAAGAAAGAGGACCTGGCAAAGACCATTGTGGACGATTGGAGGCAGTATTTTTGATTGAGGCTATAAAAGTAACCCGGAGGCTTGACAAGGGACGCTTAAGCCTTCCGAGAGATTTTAGGGAGGCTGCAGGCTTCGATCCGTTTCAAGAGGTAAGCGTAGCCCTTGCAGACTTTGAGGGGGAAAAGGTTTTCATTATAGCAAAAAGGAAGGAGGAACCGAAGTGAAGTTAAACGAGGTATACAGCAAGCCGCTGAAGGATGTTATTGAGGCGTTGGAGCTTTCCGACATGAAGGTCCATACCGACGATGGCGGCAACGTAAAAGCTATTGAACTTAAGTATACAGAGAAGAAAGCGGATCCGGAACCTAAAACGAATCCGTGGGCATAGGAAGGAGAAAAGCCATGAGTACACCGAGCAAAGAAAAGGCAGTTTGTAAGACTTGCCAGCTTATGGAGCCGGAGATCGTAAGAAACGGCCGCAACATTTTTTATTGTATGCACCCGGAGGCAAAAACCGAGTGCCTGCCGCACCGGATCATCACCAGGAGCCGCGAAAGCGAGATACCGACAAAGACGGCGCCGAAGTGGTGCCCACTTAACCAGAAGGAGGGATAAAGAGCCATGCCGAAACATACCGAGCAGAAAGAAGAAATTGTAATTTGTAAGCATTGCGGAAAGCCGGAATATTGGGGAGCTATGCGCTGGCTTTCCGGTTGGTGCGCTTGCCGGAATTGCTACAGGGGCTTGTGGGAGGACCAGAACCACAAGAGATACACCTGGGACGACTTAGACGGGCCGCGCCCTACCATGGAAGAATATAAGGAGCAGGAGGCGAGGAAATGCGGAAATACGAATTAAGCATAAGCGCCGACTACGTCCCGGAGTGGGGAGTAGTTGAGGCAACAAGAGAATTTTTTCAAAATTCCATAGACGAGCAGACCAGGGACGGCAGCAACAAAATGTTTTTCAATTACGACAGCGAAACCCAGGTTATGCGGATCGGAAACAAGCATAGCGACCTGGATATAAAAACGCTTCTTTTCGGCGTAACCACGAAGGCAAAGGACAGCGAAATGATCGGGAACCACGGCGAAGGCTATAAGATCGCTACCGTTGTTTTCCTTCGTTTGGGGAAAAGCGTTGTTTTCTACAATTACTGCCGCCGGGAAATTTGGCGGCCCCGGCTTGTAAAATCCAGGAAGTACGACGGCGCCCTGGTTCCTACGTTCTTCGTTGAAAACGAAGCCATATGGAAGGAAGTACCGGAGCATAGCTTAATTATTGAGGTCGGCGGGATAACGCCGGAGGACTACGAGAAAATACAGAGTTGCAATTTACACCTGCAGGAGAATTACAGCCGCAGGGAAACCAGCTACGGCGCGATCCTTGACGACGAGGAATACATAGGCCACATTTTCGTCGGAGGGCTTCATATTTGCAAGGACCAGCGGCTGGACATTGGAATCGACTTTAAACCGAAGATCGTAAGATTGGAGCGCGACCGGAGCATGGTAAACAGCTTCGATGTTCAGTGGTACGCAGCCCGCATGATTGAGGAATTGAAAGACGCCGAAACCACGAAGAAAGCGCTTGAATCATACAGCGGAGTATATATCAATTCCTATTCAGTTCCGGCGGAGCTTCGGGACGAGATCGCGGAGGACTTTATGAACACGCACGGAGCCAAAGCCGTCCCGGTAAGCGACCAGGACGACATGGAAAAGATAAAGAAGCGGGGATATAAGCCGGTCATTGTTTCCCAGGCAAAGCGGGACGTTATTCTGAAATCGGAGCTTTACGCAGATATTAAGGCGGAAAACGATAAGGAGAGGGAGAAGGCCCGCCCGCTTTACGACCGCTTTTGTGAATTTGCGGAGAAGATAGAGAACCGGCTGGAGGAAAGCGAAGTAGCAACGCTTTATGAATTTTTGGACGAGATATCAGAGCTTGAAGAAAAGGAGGAATAAAAGTGGCAGATATTTTTACATTGATTGACGAGTACAAGGGGCTGCTGGACGAGAAGGACCGGCTTAAGGACGCCACCACGGAAAACAATAAGGAGCTGGAGAAAAAGCGCAACGAGCTGGCGCAGGCCATGATCGACGCGGAAAGCCCGAAGGTAAGCCGGGGCGGCTTCGTCTACAGCTTGCAGGACAAAACCAAGTATAACAAGATCGGCGGGTGCGACGAGGACGGCTTCTTTGAAACATTGGAGGAACATGGGCTGAAGGATATTATTAAACGCACCGTAAATCCGCAGACCTTGAACGGAGCTATGGCGGGACTTGTTGAGGAAAACGACGGGGAGCTGCCGGAGGACTTCGAGGACTATATAAAGCCTTATCAGTATTACGACGTAGCAAAGCGCAAGGAAACAAATAAGGCGGCAAAGAACGCCAAAAAGAAGAAGGGAGAGTAAGCATGGATGCATACGAGCAGATGGAAATTGACGTAAGGCTGGAATCGGAAAAGGACCTTAAAACCAACGTAGGGAAGGTTATTAAGTTCTTCTACGATAAGCGCCGGGTGGAGGCAGAGGAAAGCGGCTGGCCGCTTAAGAGGGTAGAGAGCAAGCATGAAGGCTACGGAATCGCGGCGGAGGCATACAGCAAGATCGGAGCCAAAGCGAAGGTCCTTAAGAACGGCATGGAGGACTATTTAAAACTTTTGCAGGTAAAAGGCGAGGACGGCGTGAGCATTTGCGGGGATATTTACAACCAGGCGCTGGAGCTTGCTATGGAGGCCATAGGGATGGCAGCAGACGCTACCCGGATATTGAACGACCTTTATTACGGCTACGACAGCCGGACGCCGATAGAGCAGGCCATAGCCGAAATGAAGGCCCAGGACGGCCAGGAGGGCGCCGAGTTTGAGGACGCGGAGGAAAACCCGGCAGAGGACGAAAACGACGCCCAGGAGGCGCAGGAGGGCGCCGAGAGCTACGATCCGGACGCAGAGCCAGAAGAAAGTTAAAGGAGGGATAAGATGGCTTTAAAAGTAAATGAAATCGTAAAAGTTGAGGTTGAGGCAAGCGACGGCCAGGTCTTGAAGGCGGGCGACGCTATTATGCTTCGCATTAACCGGAGAACCCCGGAGGACATTGTCTGCAGGTACGCGGGGCTTTCTAACGGTTACTTTGTTACCACTACCCTGGACGGGCAGCACGAAAACAAATACCGCCAGGCAAGCATTGAAACCTGTTACCGCATTAAGGACGTAGAGAAGGTCCCGCCCCAGGCATTGAAGGAAGCGGGCAAGGATGCAGCAGAGGGAGCAGCGCAGGACGCCGCAGCGCCTTTATTGACGCCGGGCGCATAAATAAAAAGGAGGACACAAAACCATGGCAAAGAACGAATTGAAAGTAGTAGACAGCTTCGACCTGCAGACCATAAGCGGAGATTTGGCGCAGGCAGTAGCGGAGGAAATGGACGGGCTGGGGAGCCTTCCGTTTGACCGCGTTAAAATTCCTTCCGGGGGCGGCCTTGCCTTCGAGGTTCCCGGAGAGGACGACGAGAACCCGGAGAGCGCAACGGAGATCGTAGGCGTTATTTTGGACCACCACCCGGTCAATGCATACTGGCGCGAGAAGTTCGCAGGCGGAAACGAGCAGCCGGACTGTTCCAGCTTTGACGGAAAGCAGGGAGTAGATCGGGAAACCGGGGAAATTAAGGACTGCGCGAGCTGCCCTTATAACCAGTTCGGCAGCGACGACAAGGGGAAGGCTTGTAAGAACGTACACCGCGTTTTCATTCTTCGGGAAGGGAACCCCGTACCCCTGGTGCTTTCCCTTCCGCCGACCAGCCTTAAATATATGCGGGACTATATCGCAAAGCGCGTTATTTTAAAGGGCTTCCGTTGTTGGCAGGTTGTAACCAGGATTACGCTGAAGAAAGAAAAGAACGCCGCCGGGATTGCATACAGCCGCGCCGTATTTTCCTTCGTTGGTAAGTTAAGCCCCGAAAAGGAAAAAGAGGCCGGAGTCATGAAGGACTTTATTAAGCAGCAGCACCGGCAGATCGACATAGGCGACGACGATTACGCAAAGACCGGCAGCAGTACCCAGGAGGGACCGGCAGCACCCAAAGCAGACGAAGCGGGCTTTATGAACGTACCGGAGGGCGCCGAGGATTTACCCTTTAATTAAGGCACAAAAGCCTGGGGGCGCGGGCGCTTACCCCCCCCCAGGCGAAAATAGACGGTTGGAGGATAAGCGCATGAAAAAGGTATACATTATTTCACGCTACCGGGCCTTTACGGAACGGGGGCGCGAGTTTAACCGCAGGGTGGCGCGGTATTTCTGCAGGAAGGTTATTTTAGAAGGTAAGCAGCCTATAGCCCCGCACCTTTACTATACCCAGTTTTTAGACGACGGGGACGAGAGGGAGCGGCGGATCGGGACGCAGATAGGCATAAAAGAGCTTCGGGAGGCTGACGAATTTCTTTTAATTTTGATTGACGGGAAGATCAGCGAAGGGATGTACGCAGAGATCCGGGAGGCGACGAAGGAAGGGAAGCGCGGAAGAATAATATGCATGACCCGAAAAGAGATTGAGGAAGTGATGGAATGAACGCCGAGCAGCTTAACATTGACGATTTTGTAAATTACGAAACAGAATACCGGGCAATCATAAAAGGCGCGAAACCAAGCGGCGGGAACCTTGTAGGCCGCTGTCCCTTCCACGACGACCAAAAAAACAGCTTTAGCGTAAATTTAAAGACCGGCCAGTGGCACTGCTTCTCAGAGGGTCGCGGCGGAAATTTTATTGACTTTTGGGCGGAGCTTAACGGCGTAGACACCAAAGAAGCATATAAGCAGATTTTAGAGAAGTACGGAAAGCTGGAGGAACCGAAGCAGGATAAAAAGCCGAAGCAGAAATATAAAAATTATAGCCTTGCAGAATACACCTTTACAAAGCATTTGCCGGAGGACTTCTTAAAAGACACTTGCGGCATCACCACGGCGAAAGACAAAGACGGCTCACAATACCTTAAAATGCCTTACTTCAACGAAGAAAACACAACCCCGATTTTTCGCAAGCGCTACGGCGACAAGGAATTTAGATGGAGCTGGGGCAGTTCCGGGAAATTGATTTTATACGGAGATTGGAGGCTGCCGGAGCTACGCAAGACCGGCTGGGCCGTTTTGGTTGAGGGGGAAAGCGACACCCAGACTTTATGGTATTTGAAGGTCCCGGCGTTGGGCGTTCCGGGCGCGAGCAATTTTAACGCCCGGATGGTTCCAAAATTGCAGGACTTGAAACTATACATCCACCAGGAGCCGGACCAGGGCGGCCAGACGTTCCTGGCTAAAATTTGCCGGATATTGCAGGAGTCGGAGTTTGTAGGCGAGGTTTACACCTGGAGCTGCAAGCAGTACGGCGTTAAGGACCCTTCGGAGCTTTATCTTAAAGAGGGCGCAGAGAAGGCCACGGAGAAAATACAGAAGGCCATAAAACGGGCGCAGAAGATAGACCTTGACGACATATCCAGCGCGATCCCGGAGGCCATAAAGGGCGCACCCGTAAACCTTAGACAGCCGGAAGGCTGGATCTATTCAGAAAAGGGCATAAGCCACATAGACGAAAAGAAGGCGATACCGACCACGGTCTGCAGGACGCCGATCATATTAACCCAGCGCTTAAAGAGCATGGAAACCGGCGAGGAAAAAATAGAGATTGCCTTTAAACGGGACGGCCAGTGGAGCCGCGCTATATACCCGCGTTCTACGGTTTTTACTTCCCGGAACATAACAGCCCTTGCAGATTTGGGATGCACCATCACCAGCGAGAACGCAAAGCAGGTGGTGAGCTTCCTGGCCGCATTGGAGGCGGAGAACATAGACATCATACAGAAGGCAGACTCAACGTCCACCTTCGGCTGGCAGACAAAAGGGCGCTTCCTTCCAGGACACGGGGACGACATAGTCCTGGATATTGAGCCATCCTTAAGAGGCTGGGCGGCAGCATACCACGCCGCCGGAACCTTCGAGGGATGGGTGGACACCATGCAGCCACACCGGAGCCGGGACAAGTTCCGCTTTATTTTGGCGGCCAGCTTCGCGGCCCCGTTGCTTCGGATATTACAACAGCGGATATTTTTTGTATATAACTGGGGCGGCAGCAAGGGCGGAAAGACCGCAGCACTTAAGGCGGCGCTTTCGGCCTGGGGCGACCCGGAGCGCCTTATGGTAAATTTTAACGCCACCCAGGTCGCCCTGGAGAGGATGGCGGGCTTTTATAACGACCTTCCACTCGGCATTGACGAGCGGCAGCTTGCAGGCCAGAAGCAGGAGAACCTGGAAAAGATTGTTTACATGATCGCCAGCGGAACCGGACGCGCCAGGGGGAGCAAGGGCGGCGGCTTGCAGGCGCTTAATACATGGCGCACCGTAGCCCTGGCAACCGGAGAGGAACCCTTAAGCACAGACACCACGCAGACCGGCGTAAGTACCCGTGTTCTGGAGATATACGGCGGCCCTTTCGACGACGAGAAGTCCGCCAGCCTTATGCACCAGCAGGCGCCCGTAAATTGCGGCTGGGCGGGGCCGGAATTTATAACCCGGCTTCTTGAAACAGACGAGCGCACCATAACGGATCAATACGAAAAGATGGTAGAAGAAATTTACGCAGCAGCCAACGGAACCAGCGGCGCCCACATAGCCGGGATAAGCGCGGTCGCCCTTGCGGATGCGATTATAGATACATGGATATTCAGAGAGGGAAAAGCGGAGCAAAACGGCCAAAATTGTGACCAGGAAGCCGAAAATTGTTATCAAAACGGCGAAAAGCGTAAGAAAGCGCTTGAAATACGGAAGGAGTCATGGGAGCGGGCCGTACAGATGGCGAAAGCAATTATACAAGAACAGCTTACCGCAGGAGTAAGCGACGTAAACGAGAACGCGACACAATTTATAGTTGATTGGGTGTTGAGCAACCGCGCCCAGTTTGGGGACAAGGCAATCGGAACCTGCCTGGGAACAATAAGCAGCGACCAAAGCAAGGTCTATATATTTCCTTCACTTCTTAACCAGGCATTAACAAAAGCCGGATATAGCCCGCGAAAAACTATGAAATATTTAGCGGATAAAAAAATAATAACCAGCACACCAAAGACAAACGGCGGTAAGGAATATTCAATAAAAAAATGGTTTGACGGAAGATCGAGCCGCTTTATTGAATTTGATTTAGGGAGATTTTCAAAACCTATTGACCCATTGGACGAGGACGAGGCAGCAGAAGCGGCAGGAGTTAAGGAAAAACCGAAAGCAGAGGAATGGCAGCAATTAGACTTTGATACAAAGACGCCTTTCGAGGAAGAAGAAACGGAACTGCCGTATTGAGCTATGCTTTTTCCCTTCCGCCTAAAAAATAGGCGGAAGGTTAGGCGGAAGGTTAGGCGGAATGTAAAAAACACCGAAAACAAGCGGCTTTTTAAGCCTATTATATATATTCTTCCGTCATACCGCCTATTATATAGGCTTTATTGCAAAATAAAAAAGGTAAGAAATTTTAGACCTTTTTCAAAAATTACGGTATATTTCCG
>Ga0137307_102840_pt1 | contig 11281 bp, 9 predicted proteins | sample NAcewD2O_March_2_FD_97180 | JGI IMG/M metagenome (GOLD analysis project Ga0137307, IMG submission 97180) | Mouse cecal microbial communities from Vienna, Austria - N-Acetylglucosamine amended D2O_March | ecosystem: Host-associated > Mammals > Digestive system > Large intestine > Cecum | place...
AAGGACGGTATGATTATCGTTGCAAGTGCATGGGGGCTCTGGTCCCTGTTTGGCGCACTCCCGTTTACCATATCCGGAAGCATTCCGAATTATGTGGATGCACTGTTCGAGATGGTATCCGGATTTACAACGACAGGTTCCTCTATTTTAAGAGATGTGGAGGCACTTCCCCGGTGTATGCTGTTCTGGAGGAGTTTCTCCCACTGGGTAGGCGGTATGGGAGTGCTTGTATTTGTCATGATGCTGACAACACTGGATAAGAAGAACTCTATGTATCTGATGCGTGCAGAGGTTCCGGGTCCTGAAAAGGATAAGCTTGTGCCCAAGACTATGTCTACAGCAAGAATCCTGTACGGAATTTACTTTGGCATGACTGTGCTTGAGGTGATCCTGCTGATCCTTGGAGGAATGGATCTTTTTGATAGTCTGATCCATGCCTTTGGCACCGCTGGAACCGGAGGATTTTCCAATTATACACAGAGTGTGGGACATTTTGACAGCGCATACATTGATGGAGTAATCACTCTGTTCATGATTTTATTTGGGGTGAATTTTAACCTGTATTTCTTCCTTCTGATCAAAGAGGCAAAGCAGGTATGGAAAAATGAAGAGCTGAAGGCTTACCTGGGAATTATTGCAGCAGCAGCACTGGCGATTACAATAAATACAAGCAGCCAGTATCCCAGTCCGTTTACGGCATTCCGGTATGCAATCTTCCAGGTTGCGTCCATCATTACGACTACTGGGTATGCGACTGCAGATTATAACGTGTGGCCCATGTTTTCCCAGTGCATCATTATATTTCTGATGATTGTCGGCGCATGTGCGTCTTCAACAGGAGGCGGAATCAAGGTGTCCAGGGTGCTGATTATATTTAAAACGATCAGACAGGGAATCAAACAGCTGGTACACCCACAGTCAGTGAATATTATCCGTATTAATGGGAAGAAGATGAGCCAGGATATTTTGAAAAATGTCTATGTGTACCTGATGGCATATGTCGGGATCATGGTGGTGTCTGTTCTTCTGGTTTCTTTGGATAACAAGGACTTTGCGACTACATTCAGTTCCGTCATTACAACACTGAACAATATTGGCCCAGGTATTGCAGAGGTGGGGCCGGCCGGCAGTTTTGCAGATTTTTCGATTCTGTCCAAGTTGGTGTTCTGCTTTGACATGCTTGCCGGCAGGCTGGAGATCTTCCCGTTTTTGATGCTGCTTACGTCATTTTCATGGAGAAAGAAATTTTAACATAACAATTCAGACAGGTCTGAGGGCAGCTTGTCTGAACTGTTACATTTTAACGGAGGTATAATATGAAAGGAAAGAAAAAGATACTTTTTGCGCTGGGCATATTGGTCGCAGCAGCGGTGTACTATTATGTAACACTCCCTGCTATCAATATCCATTCATCAGACACCTGGGTTATGGGGCTGTTTCTGCTGCTTGTACTGGCAGCGGCATATGTGGTAAAAAAGCGGCTTGGGAGACATGAATTTAAGGAGAATAAGGTAGTAAAATGTTTCGGCATTCTGATACTGGGTATAGGGGCAGTGTATCTGATTGGTTCTGTTCTGTCCTCACCGATTGTGAATGCAAAGAAATACCAGAGGCTGATGAAGGTGGAAGAGGGCAATTTCGCAGACGATGTGGAGGAGCTTTCTTTTGACATGATACCGCTTCTTGATAAGGATACCGCAGAGATTCTCGGCGACCGGAAAATGGGAAGTATGGTAGATATGGTTTCCCAGTTTGAGGCAGACGAAATTTATTCCCAGATCAATTACAATGATAATCCGGTGAGGGTATCTCCGCTGAAATACGCGAGTCTGATTAAGTGGTTCACGAACCGTTCCGAGGGAATTCCGGCATATATCCGTATCAATATGGCAACCCAGAGCACAGAGATCGTGAAGCTTAAAGAGGGAATGAAATATATGACATGTGAGCATTTTAACCGGAATATCTACCGGCATCTGCGATTTGCGCATCCCACATATATCTATGGACAGCTTAGCTTCGAGATTGACGATGAGGGCATTCCCTACTGGATTGCCCCGGTGAAGAAGTTCAATATCGGACTGTTTGGCGGTGAGACAGTAGGAAAGGTTGTAATCTGTAATGCGGTAACCGGTGAGATGAAGACCTATCAGGTGGATGAGGCGCCAGAGTGGATTGACCGTGCGTATTCAGCAGATCTTCTTGTGGAGCTTTTTGATTACTATGGCACTCTGAAGCATGGATTCTTTAACAGTGTGCTAAGTCAGAAAGACTGCCTTAAGACAACAGACGGATACAATTATCTGGCATTGGATGATGATGTATGGATGTATACAGGTGTTACCTCAGTAAATGGCGACCAGTCTAATGTGGGCTTCGTGCTTTCAAACCAGAGGACTTTGGAGACGAAATATTATGAGGTAGAGGGTGCAACAGAATCTTCTGCTATGTCGTCCGCAGAAGGACAGGTACAGAACCTGAAGTATATCGCTACATTCCCGCTGCTTTTGAATATTTCTGGTGAGCCTACCTATTTTATAGCCCTCAAAGATGATGCAGGACTCGTGAAAAAATATGCCATGGTAAATGTACAGAAATATCAGATCGTAGCAATCGGTGACAGTGTAAGCCAGTGTGAGGAGAATTATCTGGAGCTTCTCTTAAGCAGCGGCGTGAAGGAAGCTGAGAAGGATACGAGAGAGGTGCATACCGTGACAGGTGAGATTACTAAGATCGCCCAGGCAGTTCTTGACGGGACCTCCCACTATTATCTGATGGTGACAGGTTCTGATGATATCTTTGACATCTCGGTTGTTGACTTTATTGATGTTGTAAGATGTGAAGAGGGTCAGAAGATTACCATGGAATATAAGGAAGGCGAGCAGGCAAATACAGTCATGTCGCTGACATTTGACAGATAGAGGAAGGAATTAGGAATTGCGTGAGCAAACGGGAACGGCTTTAGCCGTTCCCGTTTGCTTCTGAGTCTTAATTAATAAAGCTTAGGTTTTCTGTATTAACATCCTTCAGATCTTCTTTTGCGCCGCTGATGCTTACAAAGAATTCAATGCCGCAGTCAGAGGAAATCTTCTTAAGTCTCTCTGTGAATTCCGGCATATTTTCTAAAGAAACATCAGCATGTTTCAGGATCCCATCGATAAATACACATTCAATATCATGGTTGGAGCTATACATTCCATATAAAAATCCGATATATTCATCAATATTGGTAATTGATGTGTAGTCATCCATACAGATGGTACGGATATCAAATGTGACGCTTGCGGTGTCTCTGTGCGTTTTTTTGATAAATACGACATTACCGTTGCAGTCTTTTACTTTTTTGTTAGCAAGTTCAATCATCTGCTGTGTCTTGCCGCTCCCTTTCGGACCTGTTAATAAATTTACCATTGGCGAACTCTCCTTTATGTATCATATTATACTGAAATGCTTTCAGTACCGTTACCTGTTTCTATTATACACGAAAGAGAGGACAGGAACAACCATAATTTCAAGTTAATCAGATTATTAAAAGATTTGTCAGAATCACTTGACTTATTTTAACATTATCCGTATAATAGTGAAGAATAGGAAAGAAACGTTGATGAGGAGTAGTAAGAGCCGATTGTTTTCAGAGAGCTGCCGGAGGGTGCGAGGCAGCAGTGCCCTGTATGAAGAAGAGTGGTACCGCGGAAGTGAAGTCTTTTCGTCTCTTTTGAGATGGAAGGACTTTTTGTTTCGTGCCTGTGGCGAGGTCTTTGACGTTATTATAGTAGGAGGAGTAAAAAGATGTCTAAAATCCCTTATAATCATAAGGCAATTGAAAAAAAGTGGCGCGAGAACTGGGAAAAGAACCCGGTGAACGTAACAGAGAATGAAGATGGAAGTAGGAGAGAAAAATATTACTGTCTGGATATGTTCCCGTATCCATCAGGGAATGGCCTGCATGTAGGCCACTGGAGAGGCTACGAGATCTCAGATGTATGGAGCAGGTATAAGCTTCAGCAGGGATACTACATCATCCATCCCATGGGGTGGGATGCATTTGGCCTTCCGGCAGAAAACTATGCAATTAAGATGGGGGTACACCCGGCGATTTCTACTGCAGAGAATGTGAAGAATATTAAAAAACAGATTAATGAGATTGCGGCTCTTTACGACTGGGACCGGGAGGTGAATACAACAGATCCAGAGTTTTATAAATGGACCCAGTGGATCTTTGTAAAGATGTTTAAGGAGGGGCTTGCTTATGAGAAGGAATTTCCTATCAACTGGTGTCCTTCCTGTAAGACAGGCCTTGCCAATGAAGAGGTGGTAAATGGTAAATGTGAGCGCTGCGGCGCAGAGGTGACGAAGAAGAATCTCCGTCAGTGGATGCTTAAGATTACCGCCTATGCAGAGCGTTTGCTGGGAGATCTGGATAAGCTTGACTGGCCGGAGAAGGTAAAGAAGATGCAGACAGACTGGATTGGAAAATCCTATGGTGCAGAGGTGGATTTCCCGGTAGACGGCAGGGACGAGAAGATTACAGTCTATACAACCAGGCCGGATACTTTATACGGCGCCACCTTTATGGTACTTGCGCCGGAGCATGAGCTTGCCGCCAGCCTTGCTACAGATGAGACGAGAGAGGCTGTTGAAAAGTATATTTATGACGCATCCATGAAGTCAAATGTAGACCGGATGCAGGATAAGGAAAAGACTGGCGTATTTACAGGAAGCTATGCGGTTAATCCACTGAATGGCGAGAAGACGCCAATCTGGCTGTCCGACTATGTACTTGCGGATTACGGTACTGGTGCTATTATGTGCGTACCGGCACATGATGACCGTGATTTTGAATTTGCTACAAAATTCGGTATTCCGATTGTACAGGTTATTGCAAAGGATGGAAAAGAAATTGAAAATATGACGGAGGCTTACACAGAGGCAAGCGGAACCATGATTAATTCCGGCGAGTGGAATGGTATGGAGTCCTCCATACTGAAAAAGGAGGCTCCCCATATGATTGAAGAGAGGGGAATCGGCCGTGCAACTGTGAACTATAAGCTGCGTGACTGGGTATTCTCCCGTCAGCGCTACTGGGGAGAGCCGATTCCGATTGTGCATTGTCCGGATTGCGGATGTGTGCCGGTGCCGGAGGAAGAGCTGCCGCTGCGTCTTCCGGAGGTAGAATCCTATGAGCCTACAGGAACAGGGGAATCACCCCTTGCAGCGATTGAGGAATGGGTAAACTGCAAGTGCCCGGTATGCGGAAAGCCTGCAAAGCGTGAGACAAATACAATGCCCCAGTGGGCAGGCTCCTCCTGGTATTTCCTGCGCTATGTGGATAACCATAATGATAAGGAGCTTGTTTCCAGGGAGAAGGCAGATGCAATGCTTCCGGTAGATATGTATATCGGCGGCGTGGAGCATGCGGTGCTTCATCTTCTGTATTCAAGATTTTATACAAAGTTCCTGTGCGATATCGGGGTCATTGATTTTGACGAGCCCTTCCACAAACTGTTTAACCAGGGAATGATTACAGGAAAGAACGGAATCAAGATGAGCAAGTCAAAAGGCAATGTGGTATCTCCGGATGACCTTGTGAGAGACTATGGGTGTGATTCCCTGCGTATGTACGAGCTTTTCGTTGGTCCGCCGGAACTGGATGCCGAGTGGGATGACCGTGGAATTGACGGTGTGAACCGTTTTCTTAAGAGATTCTGGAATCTTGTTATGGACAGCAGGGAAGCAGATGTGACTGCGACAAAAGAGATGGTCAAAGAACGTCACAGACTAATTAAGGACATTACCGTGCGTCTGGAGAGCTTCAGTCTGAACACAGCAATCTCAGGGTTTATGGAGCATAATAATAAATTGATTGAGATTGCAAAAAAGGAAGGCGGAGTTGACAAAGAGACATTATCAGCCATGACCGTGCTTCTTTCCCCGTTTGCACCCCACATTGCAGAGGAAGCATGGGAGCAGTTAGGCCATACAGGGTCTGTCTTTAAGGCGGGTTGGCCTGTTTATGACGAAGAGGCTATGAAGGATGATGAGATTGAAGTTCCAGTTCAGCTGAACGGAAAGACAAAGGCAGTCATCCAGATCCCGGTCGATATCTCGAAGGAGGAAGCAATTGCCGCCGGAAAGGAAGCTATTGCAGATAAAATTACCGGAACGGTAGTGAAGGAAATCTATGTTCCGAAGAAGATTATTAATATCGTGCAGAAAATGTAACAATTCGGTTCAGGGTTCTCGCGGAATGTGCGGTTTGTGCGCATTCCCGGGCTGTGAATGATAAAGGGTAATTAGTTTTTGGAAACGGTTCAGGCGGCCTGGGCCGTTTCTCTGTTACTATGGCGGGGTGTACGATCCCGCAAATAGTATACTGCGTACAGCCGCATAAGGGAGTATGCCGCTTTGCGGCTGCCGTGAGTATAACATAATTTTTGCTTTCAGTTAGCAAGGAGGTTATAGTATGGACAGAAATATGGAATATAAGATAAGGAAGGTAATGTCATCCTATTATAAAAGAAAATGGGCGGGAGCGGGAATCTGTGCAATTGCGATTATTTACCTGATTTATCTGGGGATCTTTAAGATGGATTACCGGATTAGTCTGGTGGTGGGAGGCTTTGCTTCACTGCTGCTGACACTGAGTGTTTTTTTTGTGTATATTACTTTGGCGGCAGTCATGATCTTTGTGCTTATGTCGGCATCAACCGTGATTTCGGAGACCTTAATGAAAGATTGTGATCCGTATCTTTTTGAGGCCTGCCTGAACCGGCTTACGATATTATTTTACAAAGACAGAATCGCATGCAATCATGCCATGGCGCAGTATTACCAGGGAAATTTTGCGCAGGCATGGGAAACGCTTCAGCGTATTAATATATATAAGTTGAAAGGAAGATTCCGATTCAATTACTATGTGATCCTGTGTGCGCTGCATTTTAGGAACGGGACAGGGGAAAGAGTGGCAGAGCTTGAGAAGACTTACCGCGCAGGAATCAGAAACAAAAAGGATCAAGAGTATTTTCGGATGCTTTGTGCGGATAATAATCTGTTCCGGGCGATGGAAAACCGGGATTATGAGTCGGCTTTCCGTTTTGTAAAGGAGCGGGAGGAACTGGCAGGGAAGGTGTCTTATCCATGGCACAGGGTGCTCTTTGATATGAAGGAGGCTCGTATTTATGCTGCAATGGGAGAAAATGAGAGCGCGAAGCTTAAGCTGCGGCATGTAGTGGAACGTGGTGGGTCGCTTTTTTGTGTGGAAGAGGCAAGGGGGCTTCTGGAGAAGATTACGGGTGTGAAAGAGGTGAGCGAGCCAGAAACTGGGCGGACCGGGGAGCCAGAGACTGTGCAGGCCGGGGAGCCAAAGCAGGAGCCAGAGACTGTGCAGATCGGGGAGACTGTGCAGATTGGAGAGCCAGAGCAGGAACAAGAGGACTGTGCAGATTGAAGAGTCTGTGTAGGTACTGGGTGATTTTTACTGTCTGGCAGCGGACGCAGGCAGGGACAATCCCATATTCCATTCAAACGGGGCAAAATTCCGGTGAACTAATTGCCAACTCCGACTAAGACGTTCGGGAGAGCCCTCACGCCTAAGTCTGCGTAAGCATTGGATTTCACCTCCATAAAAAGCGCCCCTGATTGTTTTCATTGGAATATGGGATTGTCCCTGCCTGCTGTGTATCGGGCGGCAGGAGTTTAGGTTCTGTCGTGATTGATGGAGGTATAGAACATGGAGTGTATTTCCTCCTGTTTATTCGTCTGTCCTAATATCCACATAATCTTGGCAACGAGTGATTCGGTTGTCATGTCTGCAGCCTGGAGGATTCCAGGGTGTTCACTGTATTTTTTTCCTACCTTATAAACTTCTAGATCGCAGCCTTCTTCAGGAACCTGGGTGGTTACTGCAAGGGTTTTTCCGGCATTTACCCACCCGAAAATTGCCTTTTCGAAGGAGGCATCCTCATATTCTGGTATTCCGCCAATTCCAAAGGTTTCTAATATAATTGCATCATAGTGACTGCTTAAAAGTCCGAAGATCTCTGCTTTTACTTCTGGCGTGAGTTTTAGGACGAATACCCGGTCGTTCAGTCTGCTGTAGGTTTTAAGTGCATCCGGTTCGGGCAGTGCACCGGTGTAGTGCCGGATGATGCGGTCGTCATGAATGACTGCAAGAAGTGGAAAGTTCATGCTTTCAAAGGCATCAAAACTCCGTGTGCGCTGCTTTCTGCCGCGGGTCCCGGCAACGGCTTTTCCGTTAAATACAATGCAGACGCGGCAGGACTGGTCATCCAGGGCATACAGGATGCTCTGGTAGATGTTGAGCTTTGCATCTGTGTAGGGGTTTCCCATTGGCTTTTGGGAACCGGTCAGTACGATGGGTTTCCTGCTGTCCTGTATCAGGTAGGAAAGTGCGGCGGCTGTATATGCCATCGTGTCTGTTCCATGCAGGATTACGAATCCGTCGTAAGAGCCGTAGTGTTCCATGACTGCATCACGGATTCTAAGCCAGTCCCGCGGACGCATGTTCGTGCTGTCAATATTCATAAGTTGCAGGACGGTGAGTTTACATTTGTCCTGAATTCCCGGGACATTCGCCGCCAGTTCATCCCCAGTCATGGCAGGCGCAAGTCCCTGTTCTCCGCCCTTGGAGGCAATCGTGCCTCCAGTGGCAATCATAAGTATTTTTTTCATATACATCATCCTCTCAATGTAATAAGTATAGTTGTATCTGACAACTTAATATAGTATAACACACCCTGGCCATTAGCTGCAATGAAGCACATATCGATTGGTGAAAAATTCGCGTGATAATCACGGCCTTATATGAAGCAAATAATTTGTGATTCCGGAAAAAAGGTATTGCTATCACGTTTACGTGATAGGATATGCTTTTTATGCGGAGAGAGGAAGGCCGTAATGAAAAGAACAAATGAGGTAAGTAAATTGGCTGGGGTAAGCAGGCGTACATTACAGTATTATGATGACGAGGGAATTCTTGTGACGGAATGACGTATGTGAAAAGTATAGAGGAATTGAGGAGAGGGTTATGAACGAGCATGAAGTATATTCAACTGTTATGCAAATAATAAAGAGTTGTTAGGATTTAAGATGAATTGTAACTATTCATGGGGACTTGCACCTCGCTGCATGTCCCCGTGCCAATAAAAGTTTTGATTCTGGCAAGCTTCTGTAGCCTGTTGAAACAGACATGTTAATAAATATGAGGGTATATTTGAAGGAAAAGAAGGAGAATGATGGAAATGAAATGTCCGGTATGCGGTGCACCGCTGAAGGGGAAAAGATGTGATTATTGTGGGTATGAGGACAGAATGCCTGTTGAGAAGGATATAAGTCTAAATCAGATATACTGCCAAAAAGAAGAGCTGCCAGGACAACATGTTATCATGGACAATCCAGTATTCAAGAGTCCGGAAGTCGCCCCTGGAGTCAGTAGAAAAAGTAAAACAGTTGCTTTGCTGCTGTGTATATTTGGGGGAGGGCTAGGGGCGCATAAGTTTTATGTTGGGAAGTCAGGAATGGGAATTCTTTATTTGTTTACATTGGGTTTGTTTGGATTTGGCTGGATTATTGATATTATTTTGATTGCAACAGGAATGTTTAAAGATGAATTTGACTTGCCCCTGCTGTAGTGAAGGAGAGAAGTATGGATTTTTGGGATATTGTTAAAGATCAATTTCTTGATGTAATTGAATATGAAGATAAAAGCAATCGGCTTATTGTTATGAAATTCCGCCGGGAAAGCGGGAATGATGAATTAAAACAGGGGTCAAAGGTTATTGTCAGAGAGAGCCAGTGCGCTGTGTTTTTGAAAGGTGGTCAGTTGGCAGATATTCTTCCGCCAGGTACATATGAACTCAATACAGATAATTTTCCTGTTCTGACAAAACTTAAGGCATTTCCCTATTTATTTGTATCACCTGTAATTGCAGATTTATATTTTGTGAGTACCAGGCAGTTTATAGACAATAGGTGGGGGACAAAAAATCCTATTATGAAGAGAGACAAAGATTTCAATATGGTGCGGATACGTGCTTTTGGAAAATTTGCATTCAGAATTACAGATGTTGCTTATTTTATGAAAGAAATCTTTGGAACAAAAGGAATCGTAATGACTTATGACATTGTTGAATACCTTTCGTCAATGGTGACAGAAGTCTTTTCAACTACGGTTGGAGAAACAGAAATGTCAGTTTTGGAATTGGCCGCAGGATACAGAATTTTATCTTCTGCAATGCAGGAAAGATTAAACGGTCAGGTAAGAATGACAGGGATACAATTCAGCGATGTGATTATCGAAAATATTTCACTTCCTGAGGATGTTGAAAGAATGATTGATGAGCAGTCAGGAATTGGTATTGCAAAAAGTGATATGGAATCCTTTATGAAATACCAGACAGCAAGAGCTATGAGAGATGCGGCAAAGCAGAAGGGAGGGTTGGCAGGGCTGGGGGCGGGAATGGCTTTAGGAAATACCATGGCTCAAAATGTGCAGAAGAGCTCAGGGTCAGATAACCAGTCGAAAAGCAGGGCAGAACAATTGCGAGAGTTAAAGGCACTGCTAGATGAAGAAATCTTGACACAGGATGAGTTTGATGAGGAAAAGAAACGTATTTTAAGAAGTTAAGAAACTGAGGGAGGATGATAAGATGTCAGGGAAACCAAAGATGGTAATATGTAGAAACTGTAATGCACCGATTGCAAAAAATGCAAGTATTTGTCCGTCATGCGGCGCAAAGAATAAGAAACCATTTTACAAGAAAGGATGGTTTATTGTTCTTCTGGTTATTTTTGCAATTGGAATTGTTAACTCAGTTGTCAGAAATAAAGAGGATCTGAAGACCGTACGGTCTGTCGAAATCCAAAAATCAGATGAGGAAGATGAAAGTGAAGTGAAATCCGAACCTGAAGGTGAAGCGGCTAAAGAGGAAAAGGCAAAGGAAAATCCGAAAAGCCGTGACAAATCAGTAGACGGTATGCGGTCGGAATTCAAGAAAGCAATGGATAGCTACGAGGAATTTATGACGGAATATTGTGAATTTATGAAGAAGTACGGAGAATCAGATGGAACGGATCTGGGGCTGGTGGCAGATTATGCGGATTATATGAGTAAGTATGCTGAGTGGGTAAAGGATTTCGAAGGCTGGGATGATGGAGAAATGAACACGGAAGAAGCTGCATACTATCTTGACATTCAAAACCGTATTAGCAAAAAGCTTATTGAAGTTGCAAATTAGGGACGGGGCATTTTTAAAAATGCCCC
>Ga0137307_102850_pt1 | contig 11250 bp, 10 predicted proteins | sample NAcewD2O_March_2_FD_97180 | JGI IMG/M metagenome (GOLD analysis project Ga0137307, IMG submission 97180) | Mouse cecal microbial communities from Vienna, Austria - N-Acetylglucosamine amended D2O_March | ecosystem: Host-associated > Mammals > Digestive system > Large intestine > Cecum | place...
TCTGTTGTCCGGTACCGACGTGTAAAGTCGAAACTGCCTCCGGTACTGCTCTGAGTATTGTACATCTTTCTTGACCGGCTTGCAAGCCTCATTCTTTTTCGGAAAATTTTTTATCCGGACGGCAAACACAGCAGGGCACTGTTCCGCAAAAAAGAACAGTGCCCTGTTAAAGTGCCTTTTTGAAAATCCCCAGGAGACATAAGATCAACGATAGATTATCCTGTCAGCTCTTTCCCTTTCCTGACAATATAAACCAAAAACATAACCACCATAACAATCCCCATAATTAAAATCGGAAACCCTGCCATCGTTTTCACGATTTTGATTCCCTCGATGCTGCCGGTCAGCGTAAAGACCAGCGCGGCGGCGCCCATCAGGATACCCCACAGTAGCTTGACCGCCGCAGGGGCCTCATTCACCTCGATATTGTTTTTAATCGTCATCAGAGATATGGTGGAGGTCATGGAATCCGCCAGCGTAACAAAGGACAGAACGATCAGAAGCAGCACCACCGGCTTCAAGATATCAGAAAAAGGAATGGCTTCCGCCACTTTCAGCATCATCGCCTCATTTCCGAACTTCTGCATATAGTCAAACAGGCTGGCGCATCCCTCCAGGCTCACCCGGTCCGCATAGGCGCCATAGTTATATTGGATATCCAGCGACAGCCCGCCGAAAATCGCAAACCAGACCATACCGAACACGGAAGGAACAATCCAGTTAATCACAACAAACTCCCGCAGCGTCCTCCCCTTCGCCAGTTTAATCAGAAACAGTCCGGTAACAGGCGCAAAAGCAAGAAAATCCACGAAATAATACTGGTCCCACCACTGAGACCACATTTCGCTGCTCTGATGCCAGAGACTGCCGGCCACCTTTCCGGCATCCGTAAAAGCCGCCGTCGAAGTAATAGAGGACACAAAGCCGGAAACAAAAGAGCCTGCCGACTCCACAAAAAGATTGCAGATCCAGGAAGCCGGTCCCCACAGGAAAGCCAGCACCATCAGAATTAAAAACATCCAGGCATTTTTATCGCTGAGCCATTTGATCCCCTTATCCATTCCGGTGATGCTGGAAATATTATAAGCCACGACAATCACGATGCAGATCCCGATATAAACCGCCATATTTTGCGGCAGGCCGTATACGGTGTGAAATCCGCTGGCAATCTGAAGCAGTCCATATCCCAGAGAACCTGCCACGCCGCCGGTAAGGGCAAACACGGTCAGCGTATCAATCACGCCCCGAAACCAGCTTTTTTCCGTGATGTCCCCAAGCAGCGGCGCAAAGGCAGCGCTTACGGAATAACTTTTATGAAGATTATATACCGCATAGGCGATGCATAAGCCGAAAATTCCATAGCAGGCATAGGGCGCAAAGGACCAGTGCAGATAACTTTTGGACAGCGCCCATATCACCGATTCCCTGGAATCAGGCCCGATTCCGGCATTCAGCTGAGGCCGCACCGCAAACAGTAGCGGCTCCACGGCGCCCCAGAACACAATTCCCGTGCCGATCCCCGCACACAGAGAGATCGCAAACCAGTTCCAGATACTATATTCCGGCTTTGCTTCCTTTCCTCCAAGCCTGACTGTCCCCACAGGATGGATCAGAATAACAAGCATAAAGATCACAAACAGCAAAGTTCCCAGAGAGATCAGCCACCCTCCGTTTACCATCAGCGCGGAAAATACCCCGTTCAGAAACATCATAAATGTTTCCGGCGCCACGATTCCCGCCATAATCAGCGTAAAAAATATCAGCACCGGCACAAGAATAACAGCCGGCCTGATTCCCCGTTCCATTCCCTGTCTCAGCGTCAGGTTTACACCCTTTTCTTCCGTACCGTTCCCCACAAAATCCCCCTTTCTGTCACAATATATCATAACAGTGGCATACGGCAGATCCGCAGCCACTGTTAAAAGGACACTCTATTATTCTGACACAGTTTTTTTGTCTTTTTTTACAATTCCGATTAATACGCCCGAGATCAGCATACAGAGGGCGCCCATCGCCGCCGCGTAAATAAACACTCTGTTATACCCCGCTTTTCCGGCATAGGAATCGATCCATGACCCGGCCAGGGAAAACATAAATACGTCGGGGAGATAACCAAACGTAGACAGAATACCCGAAACACGTCCGGTCACATTCACATCAATGCCCGCATCGTCGATATCCGCAAAATACTGGCTTCTGATGGCATATACCAGGATTACGCCGATAAAGAAATTCACCAGCACCAGCATATACGCGCCGGCCTCCACCGGAATCAGAATAAACGCCGCCCAGCTGAGCGCAAGAACCGCCGCAGACCCGCAGATCACCTTTAAACGGGAATGGATCTTATCAGCCAGAAAACCGCCTACTACGCCGCCCACACCCTGAAGGAGATAGCGGATGCCGCCCAGGTTGGCCGCAGCCGTCTCAGACATGCCGTACATCGTCACCAGGTAGGTATTGATATAGCTCATCAGGCCATAGACACTGTAGGCCGTAAACACAATCCCCACCAAAAGCCAGACTCTGGGGATTTTCAGGCATTTGAACATGCCCACACAGACGTCTTTCAGAGATTCGGTCTGCTCTTTGACATTCGTATTGTCAATCACAAACCAGCAGAGAACACCGATGATCAGAAGCAGTACCGCGCAAAGCCGGATCGCCCAGGCCGCGCCCACAACATTATCCGCAAACCGGGCGTAAACCGCCGCCATCACAAATACAAGCCCCGCGTTCAGAAATCCCCGCAGACCTTCCTGCAGACCGAACAGACGTCCCTGTTCGTCGGAATCTCCCAGCATTCTCACCGCTTTGATCACCGAACTCCAGTAGGTCATAACCGTCGTAAATCCCATCAGGGCGAAGATCACCCGGCTGGCATTGTAGCCCGGGAACATGGAAAACCACAATCCCAGAAGTCCTGTGGAGACAAAGGAAAATGTCAGCATGATTTTAGGCGAAAATTTGTCTGCCACGATGCCTCCCATAAAGTAGGCAGGCGTAGCCACAATCGCATACCATCCGTTCAAGGAGCCCATCTCGGCATTGGTCAGGCCCATGGCATTCTGAATCGGAATATAAAAGGTTTCCCGGATATAGGGGAGCTGAAAAATAAATCCGGCCCCGCAGGCAAGCAGTACCAGTGTTCCATATTTTTTAAACGTTGACTGTCTCATTCGTTTACCACCTTATCTGATTTTTAATTGATTTCCAAACGGATCCCCGGATTAAACCCTGGCGATATCCTCCTCTTTCATCCCCAGACCACGCATAATCTCATCCAGCGCCTCCCGTTTTTCCTGTGCCAGCGCAGGGCACTGATAATCGGACAGAAGCTTATCGATCCGTTTCTGAATTGATGTGTAAAGCGCCTGGTTCGGATCTCCTTCCGTTTTTGTGTGAATGGAAACCTGGCTGTCCCAGGGATCAATCCGGCATCTGTCAAAGGTATGCTCAATGGTGACAAACGTACCTTCTTCTTCCACCGCCTCTTTGATTGCATCAAAGGCCAGCGCATCCTCATCGGCCGGTAGCTCGCTGAAATAATATTTCATCCGGGTATAAGTCTCGATATCCAGAATAAATTTCTCAAAACTTACCGAATTAAAGGAATGGAGAGATCCTGTCGCATGCATCATCAGATTTGCCCGCTCTGAAAATGATTCGAACATGCTCATGGCGCTTTCTACACCGGCCTGTGCCGTCAGACCCGACGCATCGGACATTCCGCCGCCGCTTCTGCATGGCAGGCCGTACTTTTTCGCCATCAGCGCGCCGTACTTTGCCTCTTTTACAAATCCCGGATTTGCATTGGATACCTGCATATTTTTCATATCGCTGACCGTGGAAGCAAAGCCGTAGATAATCGGGGTTCCGGGGCGCACCATCTGGGCATAAACATTGGTGCCGAGAATCTCCGCATTGGCCAGAGAGGTATTTCCTGCCAGGGAGATAGGGCCTGTGGCGCCGGCCATATTTCCGGGAGCGATTACGAGAGGCTGGCCGTTTCTTGCGCAGACCTCGATGGTCTCCAGTGTATTGTCCGTTACGGCAAGAGGGCTCAGGGTGGAGATCAGGTTAAAGGTACAGGGAATCTCCGTGATATCGCCGCCGAATACGATCCGCATCATTTTCATAATATTTTCCGCCTGCTCGCCGCCGCCGCAGACGGAAAACAGCGCCTTATCCGAACGGCAGAGCGTGGCATAAACCATGGCCTCTGCCGATATTCCCGCGTCGATGTCACAGGGCTGGGCAAGAATGCCGCCGTTGATGGCAAATTCTTCGCTCTCCTGAACAATCACAGCCAGCTTCAGAAAATCATCAAAGGTAGCAGGGCGGAGGGTTCCGTCCGCCTCACATACGGAAGGGCTGCCGTAACCCGGCGTCATATATAAATCTTCCGTATTCATGCTGACATTGTACTTTGCGTTGCGGGCATATACCGTAAAATCCTTAACCGCCGCGTCCAGCGCATCCATCACCTGCTTTTCCGTAAAATAGGCGCGGTTTCCCTCAACTCTGACGCCGTTTTTGCGCAGCAGATCCAGCGCTGATTCGGATAAAAACGCAATACCGATCTCTTCCAGAATGCGCAGTGTGTTTTTGTGGATCAGCTCAACAATTTCCTGATCTCTTGCAGCTTCTACTTCTTTTCTCATGCTTCATATCCTCCTGTGAAAAATTGTTTAAATGTAATTCGAAAGTCATCTTGATTACCTTTGAGGGTAAAAAAGTCAGCTGATTTCCATCAGCCTGTTTGCATCACTTACCGCAGTATCCGTCATTTCAGCAGACTCCCCGGCATCAAAGGTAGTCATGATTACCTGTGGTGTAAAAATAATAGGCGGTAAACACCAGCCAATTATTTTCCTATTCAGATCTTATTCCGCATCCAGCTGTATGCCTGGCTCCGTAAACTGCTGAAACAGTACATAAATCAGACGATAACAGTCTTCCGCCGCAAACCGGATATCCGTTTCTTTCATCGGGAACCCGGAATACTGCGTAAAAATGCCGTTGAACACAGCCACGGTCAGCCTGCTGAGCAGCGTGGCATTCTCCATGGTGATCAGCCCCGCATGGGCGGCCCGCCGCAGACGGATCAGCTCACGCTCGCTTAAATTATTGCTGAAAATAATACTGGCCGAAAACCCGTCAAACCGCCGCTGCACTTCCGGAAACATATGATAGTACTCATAGACGCATTCCTCCAGCATATCCTTCTGTTCACTGAAAAACATCAGCTCATAGTAAGGCTTGTTCCGAAACGCTTCATATATAAAACACTTCCAGAGCAGCAGATCCATCTGAATGGAGGTGATATCCTGCCGGGCCGTCTGCTTCATCAGTTCCACAATATACGGTTCCAGAAATCTGATGGATGCCAACATAATCAAATGTTCCTTATTCTCAAAATGCTTGTACAGGACGGCACTGGTGCATCCGGCTTTCGCCGCAACCTTGCGGATGGTAACGCCCTCTATGCCTTCTTCTTCCAGAATTTCACCTGTGATTCGGATATATTTGATCTTTCGGTCAGGATTCAGATTCATAAATCACTCCATACGGTAATCTTGATTACCTTTAGTATAGATGCTCCGATCCGTTTTGTCAAGCAAAACCAATATAAAATACCAACAAAAATATTCTCCGAAAATCAAGTGTAAAAATCTCGTAAAAATCTTCAAAAAAACAGTTGCGCCGCCTTTCAACATCGTATATAATATTGTTCAGAAAACAAAATCTTCAGGGCAGGGTGAAATTCCTGACTGGCGGTACAGCCCGCAAGCCATATGGCATGATCCGGTGAAACTCCGGAGCCAACAGTAAAGTCTGGATGGAAGAAGATCAATGCGCAGAATCATCTGTGCATATCGTGTATGGAGATATAAAAACTGCTCTGAAATGTTCTTATACATTTCAGAGTTTTTTATATCAAAGAAAATATGCCGCCGGAGTGACACCTTTTCGATACGGAATTCTCCCATATATGAACGTTTTGCCCTGAATAGATTCAGGGCATTTTTTGTATCATAAGAAGGTCCTCCGAACTTTCCTAAGATACAAACATGCTCCGGGCAGAATTTTCAATTCCTATCACAAAAACAAGGAGGCGAAGTAATTTGAACGATCAGGATTACATGGCACGGGCGCTGGAGCTGGCCCGCAGCGGAATGGGATGGACCTCCCCCAACCCTATGGTGGGCGCCGTCATCGTAAAAGACGGCCGGATTATCGGCGAGGGCTGGCACCGGCGCTGCGGCGGGCTGCATGCGGAACGGGAGGCGCTGGCCGCCTGCCGGGAAGACCCTGCCGGAGCGACAATCTACGTCACATTGGAGCCCTGCTGCCACCAGGGCAGGCAGCCTCCCTGCACTCAGGCTCTGCTGGATGCGGGCATCGGCAGAGTGGTGGTCGGCGCAGGGGACCCTAACCCTCTGGTAGCCGGCAAAGGCATCGGCCTGCTGCGTCAGAACGGCGTCACGGTGGACGAGCATGTGCTGGAACGGGAATGTCAGCAGTTAAACCAGGTATTTTTTCATTTTATCCGCACCGGACTTCCCTTTGTGGTGATGAAATATGCCATGACACTGGACGGAAAAATTGCCGCTTACACCGGCGCTTCCAAATGGATCACCGGAGAAATTGCCAGAAATCATGTGCATCGGCAGCGTCACCGGTACAGCGCCATTATGGCCGGAGTCGGAACCGTGCTGGCCGACGATCCGCTGCTGACCTGCCGGATCGAAGACGGGAAAAACCCAGTCCGCATTATCTGTGATTCCGGACTGAGAACGCCCCTGACATCCCAGATTGTGCGGACCGCAAAGGAGGTTCCCACCATTCTTGCCACCTGCACCGCGGATCCCCAGGCGGCAAAACCGTTTCAGGATGCCGGCTGCACCGTTCTCACCCTGCCCCGGCGGGAAGGACACGTGGATTTGCAGGCGCTGATGAAAGAGTTGGGACAGCGGCAGATCGACAGCATTCTGCTGGAAGGCGGCGGCGCACTGAACTGGGCCGCTCTGAAAGCAGGGATTGTACACAAAATACAGGCATATATCGCTCCAAAACTGCTGGGCGGAGGAGAGGCCAAGTCTCCCATAGAAGGCAGAGGCTTTCCCTCTCCCGGCGAAGCCGTCACACTGACAGGCGGCACCGTCACGCTGTTGGGAGACGACCTGCTGATTGAATACGATGTGACGGCTGTGAAAAACTGAACGATGTTTTTTGCATCCAACGAACAAAATGGAAAATCAGGAAAGTGAGGTGAGCAGCCATGTTCACAGGAATTATAGAAGAAGTGGGCACCGTCAGGCAGATTCAGAAAAGCCGGCACTCCGCTGTCCTTCATCTGCAGGCTGAAACCGTCCTGGAGGATTTAAAAGTGGGCGACAGCGTGGCCGTAAACGGCGTATGCCTGACGGCAACCCGGATACAAACGCATGGTTTCTGCGCCGACGTTATGCACGAAACGCTGAACCGTTCCAGCCTGGCCGCCCTGCAGATCGGCAGTCAGGTAAACCTGGAACGGGCCATGGCAGCCAACGGACGCTTTGGCGGGCATATCGTAGCCGGCCATGTGGACGGACTGGGCCGGATTACACAGGTCACAAAAGACGACAACGCCATCTGGTATACCATCCAAGCCGCACCGGGCATACTGCGTTATATCGTGGAAAAAGGCTCCGTTGCCATCGACGGCATCAGCCTGACCGTAGCCAGAGTATCGGAGGACAGCTTCTCCATCTCCGCCATTCCTCACACGGTCCGCATTACCACCCTCTGTCAGAAAGGCCCCGGCGACCCGGTGAATCTGGAAACGGATATCATCGGGAAATATGTGGAAAGGCTGATAACACCTGCACAGCCGCAGCCGAAAGACAGCAGGATTACCCGGAGTTTTCTGGAAAAATACGGTTTCTGATCCGGCGGGCGGCAAAAAATTTACGATTTTACAGAAACAGAAAGGACCATGCGCTATGAACCAATTTAACACCATCGAAGAAGCCCTCGAAGATCTGCGTCAGGGCAAAATCATTCTGGTGACAGACGACCCCGACCGGGAAAATGAAGGCGACTTTATCTGCGCCGCCCAGTTTGCCACCACGGAAAATATCAATTTTATGGCCACCCACGGCAAAGGACTGATCTGTATGCCCATGGCTGAGGAATATGTCCGCAAACTCTGTTTTCCCCAGATGGTTTCCAACAATACGGATAATCACGAGACGGCATTTACGGTATCTATCGACCATGTGGACACCACGACGGGCATTTCCGCCGCCGAACGTTCTGTCACCGCCATGAAATGCGTGGAGGACGATGTGCGCCCCGAAGATTTCCGGCGTCCCGGCCATATGTTCCCGCTGCTGTCCAAACCAAACGGCGTACTGGAGCGGAACGGACATACGGAAGCAACCGTGGACCTGATGCGTCTGGCCGGTCTGAAACAGTGCGGCCTCTGCTGTGAGATTATGAAAGAGGACGGTACGATGATGCGCACCCCTCAGCTTTGGGAAGTTGCAAACCGGTGGGGGCTGAAATTCATTACCATCCACGATCTGCAGCAGTACCGGAAACGGCATGAAAAGCTGGTGGAACGGGTGACGAAAAACAAAATGCCCACAAAGTACGGAGATTTCACGGCTTACGGCTATATCAACCTGTTAAACGGCGAGCATCATGTGGCGCTGGTGAAAGGAGACATCGGCGACGGACAGGACGTTCTGTGCCGGGTCCATTCCGAATGCCTGACAGGGGATACCTTCGGCTCCCTGCGCTGTGACTGCGGCCAGCAGTTTGCCGCCGCCATGACCCAGATTGAAGAAGAAGGACGGGGCATTCTGTTATATATGCGGCAGGAAGGCAGAGGCATCGGCCTGATTAATAAGCTGCGGGCCTATGAACTGCAGGAACAGGGCATGGATACGCTGGAAGCCAACCTGGCCCTGGGCTTTGCCGGAGACCAGCGGGAATATTATATCGGCGCACAGATTCTGCGGGATCTGGGGGTAAAAACCATACGGCTGCTGACCAATAACCCGGACAAGGTATATCAACTGGCGGAATTCGGCCTGGAAATCACCCGGCGGGTTCCCATTCAGATGAGCGCAACCGCCCACGATCTGTTTTATTTAAAGACGAAACAGAACAGAATGGGACATATTTTAAACTATTAGACAGACCTGACAGCACCTCCGGCAAGGCTTTACGGTTTCACGGACAGCAGCATCCGGAGCGTTTCTGTCAGCTAAAAGCAGAAAACTGCCATATATAAAAGAAAAAGGAGAACAACCATCATGAGAACATTTGAAGGCAAACTGACATCCGGCAACATCAAAATCGGCATCGTCGCTTCCCGTTTCAACGAATTTATCACCTCAAAGCTGATCAGCGGCGCCATGGACGGCCTGATCCGCCATGACGTACCGGAAGACTGTATCCATCTGGCCTGGGTTCCCGGCGCTTTTGAGATTCCGCTGATCGCCTCCAAAATGGCCAAAAGCGGCAGATATGACGCCGTAATCTGCCTGGGCGCAGTAATCCGGGGCGCTACCAGCCATTATGATTACGTATGCAACGAAGTTTCCAAGGGAATCGCCGCCGTTTCTCTAGAAACCGGAATCCCCGTTCTGTTCGGCATCCTTACCACAGAAAATATCGAACAGGCCATCGAGCGGGCCGGAACCAAAGCGGGAAATAAGGGATATGACTGTGCGTTAAGCGCCATTGAAATGGTAAATGTGATTCGGGAAATCGAAGCGTAATAACATTCTGTCCGAAAGGCTTTTTGTATCACAGGGAAGTACACAGGACTTTCCTGTGATACAAAAATACCGGATGGATATTCAAAAATCCTCCGGCTTCAGCCAAACTATATGATAAAAACTTTTTATTATAATCCGCGCACCTCGCCTCGAAGACACATCACATGCGTTACCTGTACAGTTAACTCGGCCCAGGCACCCTCGCGGCACACAGAAGGTCCTGCTTAGTGCTGCTCCATTCCTGACCTGACACGGTTCACAGGTTCCTGTTGCGCAAGACCCGGACGTCAGCGCCACTTATACAGGGCAGCCATGCAATGGGAATCCTCAGCGGAGGTATCACCCCTGCTATAGCGGATTGCAGGTACAGGACACCGCTAACTCCCCGGCTGCGCGGAAACTTGAAAGCTGCCGTCCGCACCGTATGACAGACGGCGGCTTTATCACCTTACGATCAATTTTATGTTCACTGCCGTCGATCTCATATGCGGGAGCACACTCTCCGCTGCGAAATCTCTGACTTTCATAGTATAACCGTTTCCCGCATGTTTGTCAAATTTTTTTGCCGGTTTTCTGTTCCGATTTTCCAATTTCCGTATATTCCGTCCCCGGTTTTCCCTTCCGGCTTCTTTACCCGTTCCCGCATTCCGCCTGTTCTTCCTGCTCTTTTCCGGCCTTTTCCGCTTTCACCTTTACCCGAAGCTCTTTGAAAAAGGTTTTCAGCAAAACGGAACATTCTTCTTCCATGATGCCCCGGACAATTTCCACCTGATGATTAAACTGAGGCATCTGCAGCAGATTCAGAATCGAACCCGCACAGCCGGCCTTGGGATTCATACAGCCGATCACCACACGGGGAATCCGCGCCTGGACAATCGCACCGGAACACATCTGGCATGGCTCCAGCGTCACATACAGATCGCACCCCTCCAGCCGCCAGTCTCCCATCACCCGGCTGGCTTTTCGGATGGCCTGCAATTCGGCATGAGACAGGGTATTTTTATCCGTCTTTCTTCTGTTATACCCTCTGGCAATGATTTTATCCTCGTAAACAATGACGCAGCCGATGGGAACTTCTCCCAGTTTATACGCTTTTCTGGCCTGCTTCAAAGCCTCTTTCATGTATTTTTCCTGTATCTCCATGGCAGAAACTCCTGATTTGTGATATGATATGGTTATGAATCTCTATGGACTGCAAAAAACAACTTTACTGGACTTTCCCGGCCGCGTGGCCTGCACCATATTTTTAAGCGGCTGCAATTTCCGCTGCCCCTTCTGTCAGAACAGGGATCTGATTCTGACGGACAGGCCCACAGATATGGAAGCATCTGCCGGAAGCTTCTCCCGGCCCCCGGCCATTTCGGAGGAAACGCTGATCCGGTTTCTGAAAAAACGGCAGAATATCCTGGAGGGAATCTGCATTACCGGCGGTGAGCCTACGCTTTCGCCTGACCTGGGAGAATGGATCGACCGG
>Ga0137307_102852_pt1 | contig 11239 bp, 10 predicted proteins | sample NAcewD2O_March_2_FD_97180 | JGI IMG/M metagenome (GOLD analysis project Ga0137307, IMG submission 97180) | Mouse cecal microbial communities from Vienna, Austria - N-Acetylglucosamine amended D2O_March | ecosystem: Host-associated > Mammals > Digestive system > Large intestine > Cecum | place...
ATTTCAGAGTCTGGATGCCGATCTGATCTTTACCCCGGACTGGATCGATGCGATCCTGTTTTGTGATACCGACCATATTAAAGCAACGGCAAAATCCTTTACACTGGGAGACAGTGACAATTCACTGGTATGCAGGGTAAAGGGAAAGAGTGTTGTGATCACCGAACTCCATGTCGTCGTGGAGGACAGAGAGCCCTCCGACGACGACATGGATGAAGATTATTAATGGAAGATTATTAACGGGTCATTTAAATTCGATCACGGTGACGCCGTAGCCGCCCTCACCGTGTTCACCCATACGGTAGCTTTTAACGTATTTACATTTTTTGCAATGATTCTGTACCGCATTCCGCAGGGCGCCGGTACCCATACCGTGGATCACCGTGACCTGATGCAGTCTGGCGAGATAAGCATCATCGAGGTATTTGTCCAGCAGGGCAAGTGCTTCATCCACCGTTTTACCAATGAGGTTGATCTCTGGAGAGATCGTCATCGCCTTCGCCATTTTCATATTTCTGGCGTGGGTGATGGCGGCCTCTTTTTTTGATGCCTTTGTTTCCTGCTCCAGCAGTTCAAGGTCTTTGATGTCTACCATGGAGCGGAGGATCCCCATCTGGACGTAACATTTGCCCTTGTTGTCCGGTTCGGTGCTGACCGTCCCTTTCACGCCCATGGAATGAACCATGACAATGTCGCCCGGTTTCAGTTTATCCGGCGCTTTTCCCCGCGGTTTTTTCGTCTCGGGCATCGAGAGCTTACTGCCTGTTTTGTCCAGTTCTTCCCGGAGTGCGGCACGTTCTTTTTCCATTTCCTTTGTCATGCCGGAGTCATTCATCCATTTATTGTATTTGCGTATCGACTCATCCGCCATATCTTTTGCTTTCTGCAGGATTTCATTGGCTTCCTCATTGGCGCGGCGCATTATTTTTTCTTTCGCCTGGTCAATGCGCTCATTTTTTGCGATCAGCTTCTGCTTATAATGTTCCGCTTCTTCGCGGATCTTTTTCGCCTTTTCCCGTTCCTGTTCCGCTTTTGTACGCGCCTCTTCCAGTCCCGTCACGACGTCTTCAAACTGTCTGGCGTCTGTATCGACCAGCTGTCTGGCAGCGTGAATGATATCGTCTGACAGTCCCAGCTTACCCGAGATGGCAAACGCATTACTCTTGCCGGGCACTCCCACCAGAAGCCGATAGGTTGGCTGCAGGGAAGCGACGTCAAACTCACAGGAGGCATTTTCCACACCCTTTGTCTGCAGGGCATAGAGCTTCAGCTCACTGTAATGGGTCGTCGCCATCGCCGTAACGTTCCGGCTGTGCAGATTGTCGAGGATCGCGATGGCAAGCGCCGCCCCTTCCGTGGGATCCGTCCCCGCCCCCAGTTCATCAAAGAGGGTAAGGGTCTTTTTGTTGGCACGTTTCAGTATATAGACAGTGTTCACCATATGGGAGGAAAAGGTACTGAGACTCTGCTCGATACTCTGCTCATCCCCGATGTCAGCATAGACTTCCTCGTACACCCGGAGATGGGAATGGTCATACGCCGGGATATGCAGACCCGCCTGTCCCATCAGCGTAAACAGTCCCACTGTTTTTAACGATACCGTTTTTCCACCGGTGTTTGGTCCCGTGATGATGAGCAGGTCATATTCCCTGCCGAGGCTCACATCAATGGGTACAACCGTATCTTTCGGGATCAGCGGATGCCGCCCTTTTTTGATCTGGATATATTCCTGATCAAAAAGAGGTTCGCTTCCCTGCATTTTTTTCGATAATCCGGCTTTGGCAAATATGAAATCAAGCTCTGCCAGAAGCAGCACGTCCCGCTGGAGGTCTTCCGTATAGGGCGCCGCCAGGGCGCTGAGAGACGACAGGATTTTTTCGATTTCCTCCTGCTCCTTCATGGCAAGCTCGGCAAGTTCATTGTTCAGCTTGACGATCGCCATCGGCTCGATAAAAAAGGTAGACCCGGTGGCGCTCTGGTCATGGATCATACCAGGAAATGTGGATTTGTATTCCTGTTTCACCGGCAGGCAGTACCTGCCATTGCGCATAGTGACGATATTGTCCCGCAGCATGGAGGCAGAAGATGTCATCGTGGCATTCAGCTGTTCCCGTATCCGGTCGCCTGCGGACTTGATGGAACGGCGGATCCGTTTCAGTTCCGGGCTGGCATCATCCGCCATCTCTTCCGGGCTGATGATGCAGCGGCTGATCTCCCGGCGAAGGTCCGGCAGATCTGTGAGGCTGGCAAAACGGCCGGATAGAGAATCCTTCAGCTCCTCATCCTTGCGGTCATATTCGGCTGCGCCTCTGGCGATCTCCAGACAGCGGCAGAGATCCAGCAGTTCCCCCATACCGAGGATTCCTCCCTTTTCCAGAGGGATCAGACACGGACGGATATCTTTCAGTCCATGAAACGACAGTTTCCCCCATTTGAAAAGGCGCATCAGTGCGTGGGAGGTCTCTGACTGCCATGCGATGATCTCTGACCGGTCAGAGGAAGGCAGCAGGTGTCGCGCACTCTCTTTGCCTAAGGATGAGTCTGCTTCTTCTGCCAGCATATCTATGATCTTGTCATATTCTAATGTCTTTAATACTTTTTTGTTCACGATTATCCCTATCCTTATCTTAGCTGGGCGGCGTCAATTTGAACCCGCCGTTAAGCTATACAACCATTAACGTTACAGGTTTCATTGTACAATAGATATGGTAATTTTGCAATCAATCGTTTGAATGCCGGGTGCAACGAAACAATACTTGCATTTAAAGCCAAATCCCAGTAAAATAAAAGAGAATCGATAGAATCGGAATGCTGCAGGCAGTATTCCGGATAGGGGGACATTATGAATTATTTAAGTGATTACCGCGAGGGGGAGAAGTTTACCGGCACCTATCTTTGCAAACAGAAACAGGTGCTGAAGACAAAAGCAGGGAAAACGTATTATTCTCTCACCTTACAGGATAAAACAGGGACAGCGGACGGGAAAATATGGGATCTGAATAACGGTATTGCCGACTTCGATTCCATGGACTATATCCACTGTGAGGGTATGGTGACCAGCTTTCAGGGAAACCTGCAGATGAATATTTCCCGCGTGCGAAGGAGTGATGAGGGAGAATATGATCCGGCGGATTATGTGCCGTCCACGGATAAGGATATCACGCAGATGTTCAGCGATATTATGAAATATGTGGCAAGCGTTCAGAATAAGTATCTGAAGCAGATCCTGGAGATGTACTTTGTGGAAAACAAAGAATTTATCAAAGAATTTAAGAAACATTCTGCGGCAAAAAGCGTCCATCATGGATTTCTTGGCGGACTCCTCGAGCACACGCTGAGTGTCACAAATATGTGCCAGTATTTTGCCGATCATTATCCGATGATCAACCGGGATCTGCTGATCACGGCGGCACTGTTCCACGATATGGGAAAAATCCAGGAAATCTCGGATTTCCCACAGAATGATTATACCGATGACGGACAGATGTTAGGTCATATCTACATAGGCGCCCGTGCCATGGAGGATGCCGCGGCGAAGATCCCTGGCTTTCCCGCCAAACTGAAAAATGAGCTGGTACACTGTATCCTGTCCCACCACGGCAAGCTGGAGTTTGGTTCGCCCAAAGTACCGGCGATCATGGAGGCGATGGCGCTCCATCTGGCAGATAATGCCGACGCCAAACTGCAGACTCTGACGGAGGTCTTTCACCAGGCGGGAAACAATATGGGCTGGCTTGGCTACAACCGTATGTTTGAGAGCAACCTGCGGAAGACCAGTAACACATAAATGATCAAATTGCCGCCAGGCACAATGAAAAGTAAGGATTTGTTGTAAGAAGCGGCGGAATGAGTGAGAAATGAATTGGAAAAAGAATGAAGAGATCACGATCGTGATCGATGATCTGGGTAATAACGGGGAGGGGATCGGTCATGCAGACGGCTATACTCTCTTTGTCAAGGGCGCACTGCCGGGTGAAAAGGTCCGCGTGCGCATGATGAAACAGAAAAAGTACTACGGCTATGCCCGTCTGCAGCAGATCCTGACGCCCTCTCCTGACCGTCAGACGCCGCTGTGTCCCGTGGCATCCGCCTGCGGCGGCTGCTCGTTGCAGCACCTCAGCTACAATAAGCAGCTTGCCTATAAGGAAAAGAAGGTTCGTGACTGTCTGGAGAGAATCGGCGGTCTCGATCTGTCAGAGGTGGAATGGCTGCCCGTCCTCGGCATGGAGGATCCGTGGCACTACCGAAACAAAGCGCAGTTTCCAGTGAGAAAGGATAAGTCCGGCAGTCCGGTCACGGGGTTTTTTGCCGGACACAGCCACCATCTGATCCCCGTGGATGCGTGCCGCATCCAGCATCCAGCCATCAATGAAGTGGTGTCGCATATCCTTGGTTTTATGCGGGATTTTCACATCCCTGCCTATGAGGAGGAACAGCACAAGGGACTGGTGCGCCATATTTATGTGCGCCGTGGTCACCACACCGGACAGATCATGGTCTGCCTTGTGGTAAATGGACCATCTCTGCCGTATGTAGAAGAACTGACTGCCCGGCTCCGTGAGATCGCGGGGATGACCAGTATCTGCATGAACATCAATAAGAAAAGGACAAATGTGATCCTGGGACCGCAGATGCGTCCGCTCTGGGGACCACTTTATATTGAAGATACGATCGGTGATATCCGTTTCCGGATTTCCCCGCAGTCGTTTTACCAGGTCAATCCGGTGCAGACAGCAAGGCTGTATGAGACAGCCCTTTCTTTTGCTGATCTGAAAGGAGATGAGACGGTATGGGATCTGTATTGCGGGATCGGTACGATCTCGCTGCTTTTTGCCAGAGAGCTGGAGCGGAGGGGACAGGATGGATCCAGTCTGCCTGTGGGGAAAGTCTGTGGAGTGGAGATCGTACCGGAGGCAATCGAAAATGCAAAGGAAAACGCACGGAGCAATGGCATCACTAATGCGGATTTTTACTGTGGGGCGGCGGAGACCGTCGTGCCGGAACTGGTGAGTCAGAGGAAGGAAAGGGTGGATGTGGTCGTCCTGGATCCGCCCAGGAAGGGATGCGATGCCATCCTCCTGGATACGGTGGTGCAGATGGCGCCGGAGAAGATCGTGTATGTGAGCTGTGACCCGGCGACACTGGCGAGAGATGTGAAGGTGCTGGGGGAGAAGGGCTATGAGGTGAGGAAGGTGAGAGTGTGCGATATGTTCCCGCAGGGGGGGAATACAGAATGCTGTGTAAAATTATGTCGGATAGGGTGAAATGAAACTGCATAAAAGACGAGAAGGAGGAAAAATAATGTCAACAACGATAGAAGTTAACAAAGAGAGCGTAGAAGTTCTTCTGGGGAGTGGAAAAACAAAACCATTTGTAATTCCAGAGTATCAGCGACCATATGCATGGACAGATGAACAGGTTGAGACTCTTTTTGAAGATTTATGGGAATTTACAGTTACAAGTGGCGGCACTGAGAGAGATGGATCATATTTTCTTGGAAGTGTTGTTGCTTATGAAAATGAAGATGGCGAGCAGGAAATTATTGATGGACAGCAGCGAATTACTTCTTTGTTCCTTCTGCTTCGGGCTATTTATACGAAATTAGTAGCGACACCAGAGTCGGAGAGGACTGCAGAAGCAAAAAACTTTATTAAAAAAATTGAACCAGCTATCTGGAGGACAAACAAACTGACCGGTACGGTAGATTATAAAAATATCCTTTTGACTTCGTGTGTTATAAATAACGATGGTAACGAGATTCTTCGTTCAATACTGGAGACTGGAAAAACGGATGAGAATGCTAAAGATAACTATTCTAAGAATTATCGATCTTTCCAGGAGTTATTTGATAAGCATTCGACGGAAAATCCGCTTATGGTTTATCAGTTTATTTATGCACTTTTGAATCAGGCAATTTTATTACCAATTACTGCGGATACTCAGGATACTGCGCTGACTATTTTTTCAACATTGAATGATAGGGGATTACCCCTTTCTGATGCAGATATTTTCAAAGCAAAAATTTATAATCAGTTGGAGGTAAACGAAAAGAAAGACTTTATAGAACGATGGAAGGAATTGGACGAACAGGCGGCAGAGGCTGGTGAAAGTATTCAGCAACTCTTCTATTACAATATGTTTTACTTTCGCGCATTGGAGCAGGACACCAAAACAACTACTCCCGGTGTACGAAAATATTATGCGGCAAATAAATTTGAAAGATTGTATAAGACTGGTTTGCTGGATTTGCTGTTTGTGATATTAAATTTGTGGAAAGTTGTAAACAAAGGTGAAGAAATCGAGCATGAGGCTTGGTCTAAGAATACAAAAATTAGGAAATCCCTAGATATCCTGAGTTCATATCCGAATGAATTCTGGAAATATCCAGTTGTCATTTATTATGTCTGTTATCGTAATGAAGAGGGATTTGAGGTGAAGTTTGATCTGTTTCTTAATAAACTTATAATGGAATTGATGACAAAGTATCTGCTTATTCCTACAATTAATGCTGTTAAGCCAGATATCCTGAAATTGAATTCAGCCATAATAGCGTCAGATACACCCAAATTCGACTTTAAGGATATTGATACAAGCCAGTTGGAAATGCGGATTCAGAATCCAAATAGAAATGTTGTACGTATGCTGCTAAAGACACTGGCATATGAGCAACAGGATACACTTCTTCCAGAGCGTTGGGAAATTGAACATATTTTTCCTAAGAAGTGGCAGACGAATTATTTTCCTGATGTATCTGACGAAATAATTAAAGAAAAGATTGAACATATAGGCAATAAGCTTCCATTTGAAAAGAAATTGAATATTGTAGCTGGTAATGGATACTTTGGCAGGAAGAAAAAAGAATACGCTGCTTCTGAAATTACGATTACTAAGAAAATGGGTACATCAGATATAATAGAATGGGGTATGGATTCCATTATGAAGAGGGATATCCGTATATCTGATTCTATTATGGCTGTTTTATCTAAGTGGAATGATAACTACCTGAATGCTTCAAATAATGAAGAAGAACCATCTGAGGAAGATTTGGCCCGTATTGAAGAATTTAAGAAGAAGGGTTGGATTTAGGGGAGAAATTTTATTTGCAGAAAAGTATAATATCAAAAAATAGAGGTTGATTATATGGCAGATGTATTAACAAAAGAGCAGCGGCGTAAGAATATGAAAAATATACATGGAAAAGATACAAAAATTGAAATTACATTAAGAAAAGCTTTATGGAGTAAGGGATACCGGTATCGCAAGAATTATAAAAAACTTCCTGGCAAGCCAGATATAGTTTTGACAAGGTATAAGATAGCAATTTTTTGTGATGGAGAATTCTTTCACGGAAAGGATTGGGAAGTATTGAAACCAAAATTGGAGAGAGGCAATAACAGTGAATTCTGGATTAGTAAAATATCTCGTAACAGAGAGCGGGATGATGAAATAAACAAGAGATTGTTGTTTGAAGGCTGGACGGTTATCCGGTTTTGGGGCGATGATATAAAAAACATACAGATGAATGTGTGAGAGTGGTAGAAGAGACAATTTTTGATATGGCTATGCATGGTTGTTGAAGCATTTAAAGAGAAAGATGGTGAGCTCTAAGTATGAGAATAAAATATGAAGCAATAGATATATTTTCTGGATGTGGTGGAGTGTCATGTGGACTTTCTTTGGCGGGATTTAAAGTTAAATCAGCAGTAGAAATAGAAAAGAATGCTGTAGATATATATTTGAACTATGTTCCGTTAAGCAAAGTAAAAGTGTTAAATAAGGATGTATGTAATTTAAGTGGTGAACAAGTTTTGAAAGCAGCAAAAATTAAAAAAGATGATATTTATTTGCTGGTTGTCCACCTTGTCAGAATTTTTCTAGACAAAATCCGTTAAATAGGGAAAAATCTGATGAAGACAGGAAGAAATTATTATTTGAATTTTTGCGATTAATTGAAGAGATTTTGCCGCCTTTTATTTTGATGGAAAATGTTCCGGGCATAAAGACGGATTTTAATAATGCTATATTAAGTGAATTTTTGCAGCGATTGAAAGCGAAATTTTCTTTGGGTGTTGCCAGATATAATATACAGGAATTATCTGATGATGAGAATAGAAATAATGCTATAAATGATTTGAAAATGGCAGTTCCTAAGTTGAAGCTGATTTCTAAAGATGACAGTCTTGTGGAAGATGTTGAAAAATTTATTCAATTAAAAAATAAGGAACAATTCAATATACTTGTGAATCGCCTTAGAAAAGATTTGTATAAATAAAACATAGGGAAATTTTTGTGTAGATTAGTGGAGGGATTTTATGGATGAAATATTTTATAATGAAATTAAAAAGATTTTAATATCTGCAAGAAATAAAGTCTATCAAACAGCTAATTTTGCAATGGTCGAAGCCTACTGGAATATAGGAAAATCAATCATAGAAGAACAGGGCGGAAAGGATAAGGCAGAGTATGGGACAGGATTGCTAAAAGAGTTGTCAAAGCAAATGACAAAAGATTTTGGTAAGGGCTTTACTGTTACCAATTTGAAAAATATGCGGCAGTTTTATTTGACGTTCCCAAATGGCTACGCACTGCGTAGCGAATTGAGTTGGACGCATTATCGACTTCTTATGCGGGTTGAAAATGAAAATGCACGAGAATTTTATATGCAGGAGGCTGTAAAATCACAATGGAGCACCAGACAGCTTGAACGTCAGATAAATTCTTTCTTTTATGAAAGATTACTATCCAGTAAAAACAAGGAACAGGTTGCGGAAGAGATTCAAACATTAGAGCCTGCTAAAAAACCAGAGGACATTATTCGTGATCCATATGTTTTGGAGTTTCTTGGTTTAAGTCCCAGTGATGATTTTTATGAAAGTGATTTGGAACAGGCATTAATTACTCATTTGCAAAAATTTCTATTAGAGCTTGGAAGGGGATTTTCGTTTGTTGCCAGACAGAAACGGATTACTTTTGATGGGCGGCATTTTAGGATTGATCTTGTATTCTATAACTATATCTTAAAATGCTTTGTTCTTATAGATTTAAAAGTTGGGGATTTAACACATCAAGATATAGGACAGATGCAAATGTATGTTCATTATTATGAGCGGGAACTTATGAATGAAGGAGATAATCCACCTATTGGCATTGTGTTATGTGCAGATAAAAGTGAATCTGTGGTTAAGTATACATTGCCCGAAAACGAAACACAGATTTTTGCCTCGAAATATAAATTATATTTGCCGAGTGAGGAGGAACTATTGAGAGAATTAAATCAGGAATATAAAGCATTAGAAGATGGAAAGATAGAGAGAAAAAATATTGGTGATATAGAAAATAATTAAATTTTGCATCAGGGTGGTGCAAAGAACATCAAGATGTATAATTTCAGTACACAGAGAAGCAGCGGTAATGTTTCACTGAAAAGGTCATGTATCGACAGGTACTGGATTTGTATGAAACAAGTGTTGATTGAAGAGTTTTTCTGGGAATTTTCCCGCATTAAAAGATATAAGCATTGTAAAGAATTTCAGGCTATGCGTCATAATCCCATGTATATGTCTGATTATGTGGAGCATCTTGATAATGTTTTAAAAGCTACAGGCGAAAAAGTGTTGCAGGGAGCCGGAAATTATTACACAATGGTATTGTAATATAAAAATGTTCCAGGTGTGTAGATTTTAAATTCAATAAAAGAATTTCTTGAATGTCTGACTAACGGAACTTTTAACAGTTCATTTCCCGAAAAGTGTAAGATAAATGAAAGCAAATAACAGAAGGAGTCCCCCCTATGAAAATCAACAACGCCAGCAACGAAATATGGAAAACATGGCAAAATTATTCCGGTTTTGAAAATCGTTCCTTTCGGTTTACAGACGAAATGCGTCCGCTATTTTTCAAATGGCTGGGTATTTCACCGGACAGTTACGTACTTGATGCGGGATGTGGAACTGGAGTATTTACCAGATATCTGGCAGCTGGTCTTGACAGTGGTCATATAGCTGGTTTTGACATTAACGAAAGATTTATTGCTTATGGAATCGAAAAGGTAAAGGAGTTACAATTAACTGAAAAAGTTTCTTTAAAACTGGATGATGGATTTCATTTGTCATATGAGGATAATGCTTTTGATGCAGTAACAAATTATACATACATCGGAGTATTATCCGATCCGGTTGCCGGACTGAAAGAAATGATCCGGGTATGTAACCCCGGAGGTGTTGTTTCATGTGTTGTTGCCACAAATAGTATTCCGCCGGTTACCTGGCAGGGGGATTATCCGTTTGAGGGAGCAGATGAACTACAATATCTTTCACATATGGAAAGAGACATTTTCTCAAAATATATCCGAAAACCGGAAGATCTGAATCAAAGTCAGGAGTGGCATGCGCTTCGCTATCCCAAGATGTTTGAAATCTGTGGACTGAATCATATCGCAATACACCCGTTTGCCTATACTTTTCATTACAATGATGAAAATTATCCTCTTCAATACAGGCGTGAATTGTTGAAAAGTGAGATCAGAAATGAAATTCATTGGATCACATCGCGCTATAACGATGAAAAAGATAGCTATAGGGAACATGGTTTTGATGAAATCAGATTCAACCGCTTACTTGAATTGATGAAACGAAAATTGGATTATGTAAGTGAACATTTGCAGGACGATCACAGCTTTGAATGGACAGGTGGGTTTAATTTCATAGTCACTGGTGTAAAATAAAGGGGAGCAGGACCAGATATCTTAAAAAGAAGGAAGAAGCAATATAATAATATAATATGGTTACTGGTGAACCAGATTATCAAGAAAAATAGTTTGTGAAAAATGCCATATAATGATATAGTAGTTTTGTTATGAAGAGACTATATTTTGTGAAAACTATATATGGGAAGGATGAAAGCAATGTTTAAAAGAAAAAAAATTGCATTTCTGTTATCTGCCATAACGTTGTTATCAACTGTCTTTGGCGGCTGGCAGAGATTGGATAATCCTATTGTTTATGCAGGTACGGCAGATGAAGAAAAGACCTGTTGCTTTGCCGAAGGTTTTGGAACAGGGGTTGATTTTTCGGAGGATAACTGGAAGATTAATACAGCTTTCCGAAGCGGCACACCGACATCTATTACGAGTAATCCGGTGAAATATGCAGCAATTGTTGAAAATGAACATTCAGGAAACGATGAAAAAATCATAAGATTGATTAATGGTGTCCGCGGGACAGATTTAGACAGGGCAGAT
>Ga0137307_102858_pt1 | contig 11223 bp, 8 predicted proteins | sample NAcewD2O_March_2_FD_97180 | JGI IMG/M metagenome (GOLD analysis project Ga0137307, IMG submission 97180) | Mouse cecal microbial communities from Vienna, Austria - N-Acetylglucosamine amended D2O_March | ecosystem: Host-associated > Mammals > Digestive system > Large intestine > Cecum | place...
GACCAGAAGCAGAGAGAATACGAACAGCGCCAGCGGAATCAGCGCAAAGGAATTAATCAGTGATGTTTTTACCGTCTCCGTAATCGCTTCCCCGGCGATATACCCGGCGCCGGCCAGCACTGCCGGTACCAGAATGCCCACGATGGTCAGGGAAAGCTTGATCGGCACGCCGGTCAGTCCCATAATCGTGCCGGTACAGTCGATGCCTGTTTTCCATTCGGAGAATACGGCGCAGTTGGAGTAAAAGGTGATAATGCCGGGGGTGGCCAGCGCCAGGGCAAACTGTACGATAACCATGGTTGCGGTAAACAGGACGGCCTGTCCGGAGGCTGCGCTTCTCCATGCCACGATAATGGCGATGATGCAGATCAAAAGCCCCATCTGAACCGTTTTCTTTACGGACAGCTTTTTGGAAATGCCGTTGGCAAGCAGAGAGCCGATTACGGCGGCCACATTGGTAATGGTCAGGTAAAAAGCATACAGATCGCTGCGCCCCAGGCTCATTTCAAACAGGTACACGCCCATGTATGAGAATACGAAAAGGGAAAGCTGGGTTCCTGTGTTGATGAGGATTACCCAGAGAATCTGCGCGTTGGATTTGATCACGGTGATGATATCCATAAGGGAAATCCGGTTCGCTTTTTTCTTTTCCGATTTCTCTGACATTGCACTAAGCTCCGACCTGGTAGGCTCATAGCCCTCCGTCAGTTTAAAATGGATATAATAACCGGGCAGTGTCAGAGCGCCCATAATGGTGGCCGCCATGGCATAGGCGAACACCTGATTGGTAAACAGACCGATTAAAAAGACCGCGATATAGGATACCACGATGCCGCAGGCCTTGTTCCAGGCGTTTCTGGTTCCCGACAGGTGCGCCCGTTCCGCCTCCGTGGATGCGCAGACGCCGATCAGGGAAATATTGGCGCACCAGGCGAAATTAAAGAAGATAATGTAGATTCCAAAAAAGATACAGGTGGCCGCTACCGCGGCCGTGGCGCTGAAGCCATAGCTGTACAGGGTGGGGGCGAACCACTGGAAGGCATGGGAGATGACAATCAGCGGCGCCATAATCAGCAGCATGCTGCGGTACCTGCCCCATTTTCCCGGTTTCATGGCGTCGATTAAAGCGCCCCATAAGAAGGACATGATAAAGTCGAATACATTGATAATGGTATTCATAACGCCGACAGCGGCTAAGGGCAGGGCAACCACCGTGGTTAAAAAATAAGTCCAGTAGTAGGTCTTAAAGCTGACAGACAGGGAGTAAAGAAAATCTCCCACGCCGAACCAGGTTTTTAAGGCGCTGCTCAACGGTTTTTTTGACATATGACTCCTCCTCTGACGTTTGCGGGTTTTATGGAAAACCCGATGCGGTGAAAGTGTTTTGGCGGATTTGCTATTTTTCACAACCCCTTTTTGCGAAACAAACGGCCATGACTGCTTTCATAAAAAAACTACAACATACATGTTTCCTGATATTCCGGCCAGAATAATCTTATACCCTGTATTTTATAGGCTGGCATAAGATTTTGCACCGGTAAAATGCCCAACGCTTTTTTGCCGCGTTTTAGAAATTTTTCATTATGGTTTTTTTACAATTCGTGCCCTGCCGTGTTCGTAAAAAAAATATAATGACACCCGGGTGTTCCCGATATAAAATAAGAGAATGACAGATGTCGGAGTATGTCGGAAAATGGAGGCGGCTTATGGAACTCCCTTTGTATGTGCTTCAGGAAGAACTGCAGAAAAATTTTACATTATCGGGACAGTTTTCCCGGCCTGGCCATATGTGTCATACGCTGCGTCTGTACGGAGCCGGCACTGCTCTGAAGGAGCATGTGCTTTATGCCGTACTGGAAGGCCAGCTCGATCTATTTCAGGCTGAGGCGCAAAAGCAGGAGGCTGGAACCTATTATCCTTATGTGGTATTTTCCGATTGCCTTCGCGCGGATGTGCCCGTGCAGGAGGTGGTGTGCGTATCCGGACGGAATGGCTGGCAGGACGGGTTTAATTTTCTGATGGAATTCATGGAAAATCTTGAGCGCTGGGACGGGAAGCTGAAACAGCTGTCAGACCGGAAAGCGGATTATCATGAATATTTCCGGATCAGCTTTCCGATTATCGGGAACCCGTTGATTTTATATGACCATAATTTCATCATTATCGCGGATTCCAGAGGGCTCCATCCGATGCCGGACGATACCGACTGGATAAATCTGACGGCGGCGGGCTATTGGATTCCGGAGGTGCGCACTACGGCGATCCGGGATATGGGAGACTATCATTTTCCGCCTAATCAAGCCACCTATTATGACAGCAACTCTTTTTTCCACAATTTTGTCATTATGAATCTGAGAAATGGCGACAATCCTTCTACGTTTCTGGGGACAATCTGCGTCCACGAAATTTTTCAGCCGATTACGCCGGGAGGGCTTTTTCTGATTAATTATATGGGGCTGTCCCTGATCGAGCGGATGGATCAAGAGGTGGCGGCGGCCCGTAAGACGAAGGACGCCATAGACCGTTTTTTAATTTCTGCTTTGCAGGGAGAGCATTTCAGCAGCGCTTATATCAGGCAGCGCCTGCAGATGATCGGGTGGGAAGAGGACTGTGAATACCGGGTCATTATGTTTTCGGAAAAGCATGATTTTATGAGCGGAACCTATTTTCCCAAGCGGATGCAGCATATTTTCCAGAACTGCCGCTCCGTAGTGATCGATAATTACCTGATCTCGGTCGTATGCCTGAAAGCTGGGCTGAAGCTGCAGGATTTTACGGAATTTGTGACCATTATGCGGGATTCGATTTTGAAATGCGGTATCAGCAGCTCTATTTATACGTTTTCGGAGATCGGCTTTGGGTATCAGCAGGCGATGATGGCGCTGCGGATCGGGAACAGCATAAAGCCGACGATATGGATGTACCGTTTCGAGGATTACGCCGTCCAGCTATTTTTGCTGGAGGCCATGAACCAGCATTCTTATAAAATGATCTGCCATCCGGCAGTGCTGAAGCTGGATGAGGAAGACAGGCTGACGGGAAATTGTTATATCAATACGCTGGAGGCTTATCTGACCAGCGAGAAGAATGTGGGGAAAATCGCGGAAAAATTATTTATCCACCGCAATACGCTGATGTACCGGCTGGATAAAATCGTGACGCTTACGGGGCTTGATTATGATAATCTGGCGGAAATGGAATATGTGCTGCTTTCCATTTATGTGCTCCGGCTGGTCAAAAAGGGGCACAGCGGCATGCCCTCATTTTTGCCGGCCACCAGGCAGTGGGAGAGTTTTGAGGAAAGGAAGGATTGAGGATGGGAAGGTTTTCTTTTCGGGAGTTTATACGGGATAAAAGTGTCAGGGCAGGCTTGATTGCCTGCGGAGCGGGGATTCTGATCGCCTTTTTGGGCTCCGTATGTATCAGCGGCCAGACCCTGCGCATGATTGCGATGACACTGGGGGGCTGTATCTCCCTGACGGGCGTCAGCCAGATTACCCGTTATATATCGGAGCATAGAGAGTGATGGGTTCACTTACCATGCGTTGAAACTGCCTGAAAAAACCCGGGCTGTGATTTTGACGTTTCACAGCCCGGGTTTTTGGTGATAGGTGTTTACTTCCGGATTCCTTTCACAACCTCATCCGGAATTTCAAATTCCACGCAGCCCATGTACATAGGAGCCACATCGCCTTCGTTGAAGCTGATGACGATATTGTTATCAGCGTTCACGTAGAAGGAGGTTTCGTCGGTAATCTGTTTAAAGTTCCATTCCTCAATCTCATCATCCAGCCAGTAATAGACATTCTCATCCGCATCCATCCGTTCCTGCATCTGTTTCTTAATGCTTTCGCTGATGGGGGTGATATAATCCGCGCCCTCCGTAAACAGGTCAGTAAGGGCCAGCCGTTCGCCGGTCTCTAAGTCGATGGTGTAGAAATAATCCCATTCGGCGCCGCTTCCCGATGCCTGGTAGCAGATTAGCTTTAAGGTAAAGTAATCTTCGCTGGTGTTCAGGATTTCATGCTTGATCATAATATCCTGGTAGCCTTCCTGGTATTTGGCGTTTTCCTCAAACTCGGCGATGATCTGGTCGGTGATCGCCTGGATTTCGGCGTTGATTTCGTCGGTGGTTTTCTTTAAGTTTTCCTGTACCGCATTGCTGTTTTCTGCGCTGCTATTTCCGGCGGTTCCTGTTTCTACGCTGTCAGTCTGGCCAGGTCCGTTTGTCTGATTGGCCGCGCCGGCCTGATCGGAACCCTTTTCCTGATCCGATACAAGCGTCTGGTTCGGCACCAGCTCGGGAACATCCACATCGGCGCGGTGCCTGTCATCTTCATACTGATAATCCCGGAAGGTCACTACCTCCACCAGTCCGCCCACGATCGGCAGCCTGCTCATGGCGTAGGCAGCGTCTTTTGAGACGTTCGGCAGGAGGACAAAGGCTGCCGCCGCCGCTGTCAGGCCGACTTTGAGCGCGAGCGGTTTTTTCCGTTTGGCTGGATTCTGCAGCGGCTGTGTCTGCTGTGTTTCCTGCGGCTGTATTGCTTCCTGAGATTGCTGTGTCTGCTGTGCCTGCAGTTTTTCCAGTTTTGCTTCATCGATTCTCTTTTTCATCTGTTCCACCTGCCTTTCTGACATATTGATTTGTTCATATTGTTTTTTCAATTGTTCCAGCTTTTCCCGGTCCTTTCGGTTTTCATCCATGTTTAATCTCCTTTCTGCTTATGCAAGAGATGTGTTCCATATTATTGAAACGATGAGCGCTCAGTATCGTTTTGCAGCCTGTTAGTTTCAGTTTGGCAGAATCATACCGGCTGTCTGTCAAGTTCAATCAGCAGGATAATTCCAGCCGCATCTTCTTCAATCCCCGGTAAAGCCTGCTCTTTACCGTATTCACATTCTCCTCCTGGACATTTGCGATCTGTTCCAGTGTCAGATCCTCGAAATACCGCAGGACAATAACGGTTCTCACTTCCTGGGGCAGAGCATCCAGCGCCCGCATCAGATCCACATCCTGGTAAATATCCTCTTTTCCGGCGGCCTTTCCGGTCATTTCCTCCGGCGGGGTGAAAACCTCTTTTACACCCGGATTGCTTTTCAGGAATCTGAAAATTTCATTCAGCATAATGCGGTAAATCCAGGTTGCCGCATAGGCTTTTTGCTTCAGTGAATCACTGTGCAGGATCGCTTTGTACGCGCCGTTCTGGACGATATCGCCGGCGTCGGCTTCGTTGTGTACATAGCTGTAAGCAAGACGGTAGTAGTTATTATATTTTTCCAGCAGAATCTGTTCTACCAGTTGTTCTTTGTCATTGTCTGTCAAACCAGCCAAAGCGTTCCGCCTCCTTTCTTTTTCTTTCTTATCTTTTTTGTTTCCAATGTGTTCCCGGAATTCTGTGGCGCCTGGTTTTGCGGGATTCCGGAAGCGTCTCTTAGTGTTGTTGTTTGCTTTTCTGATGATTAGACCCCAGGCAGGGTGAAAAAGTTTCATGGGAAATGAAAAGAATTTTGCAGTGTAAAATTTTATGTCTCCTAATATTTGCGCAAAAAAACCAGGCGCATCCCACGGTCTGACTGACAGTGGCCTGCGCCTTCATTATTATTTCTTTCTTCTGATGTCATATACGGCAAATGACCTATGTTATACGGAAATATCGATGGAAACACTTTCCATCGCCACGACTCCCGCATCAGCGGAGACTGTGGGTGCGGAAACAGCCGGAGCGGATGCGGCTGCTGTGGCAGCGTCTGCCGGAATGGCTGCCGAGGCGGTCGGTGCCGGTGACGCGCCGGACAGAGAGGAGGCCATATCGGAAAATGTATCTGCCGTGGCGTTTTTCCGGTCTTCCTCCTGCTCCTTCGCGGCATAATTTCGTTCTTCCCGTTTCCGTTTTTTCCGCCGGGTGGACAGCTCCTTGCGGATTTCCTCTTCCTTTTGCTCTTCCATCTTTTTGGCGGCTTTTTCCCGTTCACGTTCCAACATTTCTTCTTTATTCAGATTCTTCAGCTTTTTCTGGATCCGCTTCATCAGCTTTTCCATCCGCTGAATCATCCGGCGGATTTTTTTCTGATCCTTTTTATCCGCATCGGCCAGAGACATTTTCAGATTGAGCAGCGCCCGCGTTGCCCGGGAGGAGACCTGCAGGATGTCTACTTTTGTCTCTGCGTGCGCCAGCTGGCCGGCCAGCTGTCCCACTGAGTCGTCAGGCGCCGAAGACTTGATCGGTCCGCCGGGTGAGGAGGAAGACTGCGGGCCGTTATTCTCCGGCAGCTTCCAAAAATCAAAATCTGTGGTATCCAAAGAGCTGAGCAGCGTATCAAAATCCGCGCCTGTCTCTAATCCGATGGGTTCTGTGTTTGTGGGTTCCGTTTCGGTGGCTTCTACCGATGCCTGCCTGCCGTCCTGTTCCCTCAGGGCAGCCTGATACCTGGCGCTGCCCATATCCGCCTGCCAGTTTCTCGCTGTGACTTTCATAGACATCCCCTCTCTATACATAGTTACGCAGCGCCCCTCCCGGGGCTTTGCGGTACGGTCCGTTGCTGTTTTTTATCAGTCATTTGATACTGCTTTTGAAATGATATCAATTGCATATCCATAATATATTATCGGCTTTATTATGAAGGAAGGATATGGCAGAGGGGGAAATAAAGAAAAAATTAAGGTTTTGCGGTATGAAGAGTGTGGCCTGAAGAAAAAAAATATGGAAAATAGATAGAAAATTTAGGAGTATATCACAAAGAAATTTGAAAAGGCTTGCGCGGATTGACAAATTATGGATTATATTGTATACTGTTTATAAGTGTATTAGAAAAAATAATACACTTTTCTATTTATTAAGAGATGTATAGCGATTCGGCTAAAGAGTGTTAGCGTATGCGGAAGCAGATTTTATTATTTGCAGAATCTTTGCTTCCGCATGCATTTTTTATAACGGTTTTTATCATTGTTTTTCTGCTTTGACTTATGGAGAACCGGCCAGGTGAAGCGATCTGGCATATGGGGAGGGCGGCGAATGCGAAAATGGGGTTATATTTTTGGCGTCAGTGTAATATTGTTATTGGGCGGGTGCGGGCGGTCCATGGGGGAGGAGCAGGTCGAAAAAATCACGCAGGTCTCTGATGCGGAAACGGAGGTTTTGCACGGAGCCGGATGGAGTGGGATTGATTTCTGTATTATGGAGAGCGGCATGCTCTATGTGAAGGATGGGCAGATGCGGTATTATGATTTTGCGGGTAACGACAGCTATGTGCTGTGTACAAAACTAAACTGCAGCCATAGGGATGAGGCATGCAGCGCATATGTGCCGTTGATAGATATGGAGGGATTGGCTTATTACAGGGAACATGTATATTATTTTTGGCATGACAGGGAAAAAGGGCATATTGAACTGGTCCGTATGGAGCTTTCAGGAGAGAATAAGGAAACCGTATGGAGCCAGTCTGTGGGAGAATACGCGACGGGCTCCTGGGTTATTTCAGGTGTACCGCATAATGTATATTATTCAGGCGGAGCGGTCTGGTTCGTCCTCTCGTATTGTTATATAGACGAAAGAAACAGCGGCAGGACTACATCCGATGTCTGTGCCGTGATAGATCTGGACAACGGCGTTTATACCGCCATCAGTGAGACGGCGGCGGATGAGACTGTCGAATATAACACTATTTCAGGAAGAGACGCTGTTTGGACAAGAAGGCGTAATCGGATAAAGATGCTGTCAGAGGACGAGTTTTTAAAAAAGTGGGAAGCCGGGGAGTTTTCCGGACAGATTTCGGACGTCTCTGACCCTTATGGGGAATACTATATAGGATGGTATGAAAGGAATAAGGAACCGGAGTATACATATTATTGCTATAATTTAGATACTGGCAGGAGCCGGGAACTGGAGACGAGGGATGCATGCCGGATACTGGATGACGAGGGAGCGGTTTTGGCATATTGTCCGAATTACATATTTTTAGGCCGTTATCAGGGGAAATGGCTGTATGAGCTTGTGGATTATGAAAGAAATGACCGCGTATATCTCTGGGATGCTGACACCGGGGAAAAAACCGGGCTATTGGAACTGGAAAATGGCGGCATTATCGGCAGGACATATGGGATGATCGACTATGGTATTTTCGACAACAGCTATTTTCTGTACGGTTTATTTCAGGATGAACAGTCAAAAATAACGATCTACAGGTATGATCTGAAAACAGGAGATTCGAAAAAGCTGTTTGAAGATGTGCGGAATATCACCTTTCGGATTATAGGGGATACGCCGGAATATTTTATCGGAAATGTATATGATCGGCAGAATACGGCGAACGTAAAAACGTATATGATCAGAAAAGAGGATTATTTTGCCGGAAATATGGATCAGACCATCAGAATCAGGCCGTAGGGAGAACGTTATGGAGCTTATGGTAAAAGGTCTGAAAAAGGCATATGGAAAAATGGAAGCATTAAAGGGGATCAGCTTTTCTGTGAAAGAAGGAATTTATGGCCTGCTGGGTCCGAACGGGGCTGGCAAAAGCACGCTGATCGGCATCCTGACAGGGAATCTTAAGGCAGATGAAGGAGCCGTATACTGGAATGGGAAAAATATTGTATCTGACAGGGAGGCTTATTTAAAGGAACTGGGTTATGTACCCCAACAGCAGGCATTGTATCCGGCGTTTACCGTGAAAAAATATTTGTCTTATATTGCTGCGCTGAAGGACATGGACAGGGAATATGCCAGGGAACGCATGTGCGCCGTGTTGGAAACGATGGAGCTTGCGGCGGTCTCGGACGCAAAAATTAAGACGCTGTCCGGGGGAATGAAACAGCGTTTGATGATCGCGCAGGCGCTGCTGGATGACCCGCCGCTTCTTATTCTGGATGAGCCGACCGTAGGGCTTGATCCAAAACAACGAATTAATATAAGAGATTATCTTTATGGGCTGTCTGAAAGAAAAGTGATTTTAATAGCCACTCATATTGTCTCTGATTTGGAATATGTGGCTAAAAAGATTGTGCTGATGAATAAAGGCGAGGTGGTACGGATGGCGGATTCGGGAGAGGGGCAGTATGGGGAAATGGCAGCTTCCTCCGGCGCTATAAACAAGAAATATCCTCAGGCTTCGGAACTGGAACAGGTTTACCTTTATTATTTTGGAGAGAATGGGCAATGAAGGACATGCTTTATTATGAGGCCTGCAAATTATGGCATCAGACAGGCGTGCGCTTATTCCTTCTTGTTTTGTTCGCGCTTCGCGTTTTTCAGCTTTATTGCGATGTGGCCTGTGATAATGAACAGGGATTTTCTATGTCGGATCTGGCCGCGGTTCATGGACAATTGGGTGCGGATTTGGATATGGAGGAAAAAGCGGCGCATCTTTTGGAACTGGAGTCGGAGGGTTTTACGTCAGAGGGGCGGGATGCAGGGAAGCGAAACGCTTTGGACAGGGTTTGCAGGGATTTTGAACAGATCAGTGGATACTCGGATTATTTAAGGCAGATTGGCAGGCAGGCAGAAAGGATGCAGGCCGTCTCTTTTCTTGGCGGAGCGGATTCTTATGCCTGTCAAAGCATCGCGAAAACAGCTCATGTTTATGAAAAACTGGAAAATACCCGCCCCTGTTTTTTGTTTTTAGATGGAATTAGGCTTGTTACGGATGATAGGCTTTGTTATTTGTTGTGTATAGCCTGTGTGGTGGTATTCTGTATGGGCATCTGCCTTTACGACTTCGAATATGGCATGGCAGGTCTGATTAATACCACGAAAAGGGGAAACAGGCAATATGTCGCCGGTAAATGTCTGATGATTGTCTTCAGTGTTGCGGCACTGCAGTTATTATATGATATTCCTGCTTTTGGAGTTGGATGTTTTCTTTCCGGCGGAAGAATCTTTGAAGTACCGGTTCAGTCAATTCCGGGATATCTTGCGAGTCCGTTTTCTGTTTCCGTAGGGCAGTATTTGATTTTATCTTTTGCCGTAAGGCTGTTTGGGCTGTTGCTGATTGGAGCGGTTACCTGTGTGGTGTGTTTCCTGTGCGGAAGCCTGGTATCTGGGGTTTTGGCCGTGGTTGTTTTTGGAGGCGCGGAATATCTGTGTAAGAGTAGGATTGATCTTCATTCCAGGTGGTCGCTGCTGAGACAGGTGAATATCGTCTCTTTTTTTGACACATCTATTTTCCGTGATTATGAGCATGTCAATATTTGCGGCATTCCGGTGTCTGCCATGAGCATGAATTTGCTGGCTGGCTTTTGTTTGCTGGTGGTGTGCGCATCTGTCATTATTAATCTGCATAGGGGCGGGTATGCCGTGGGAGAGAAAAAGGGGCCTTTTTCGCGTCTGACTGAAAAAAGAGGCAGTTTTGGCCTGTTTCTCTATGGGTTGTTTTCCTGCGAATTGTATAAAGGATTCATTATCTGCAGAGGGCTGCAGTTGCTGGTATTTTTCTGTGTGGTTCAAATGGTTACTTATGGCGGAAAAATGCACTATGTGGATGGGGAGGAATATTATTATCGTAATTATTCCGTAAAGCTGGAAGGCAGGCCAAATGATGAGAAAAAAAGATATATTGAAGCAGAACGGCAGCATCTGGAGGATAGAAGGAAAAAGCAGGCTGATTATTACGGGCGATATGCAAATGGCGAAATTGGAAAAAGTGAGCTGGATGCTTATATCGAGTTTTATGTGGTTCCTCAGGAGCAGGATGACGGATTGCGGCGGGCTGAAAACCAGTTTGAGCGGCTGGAAGCTTTGCTGGCCGATGGAGAAGAAGTTTCTTATGTTTATTTGACTCCCTGGTCTGCCCTGTGCGGGCCGGATACTTATATGGAGGATATGGCAGATATAGCCAAAATGATTATCTGTATTGTTGTTTTTTTAGCCGTATATTTACCGGTCGAACAAAGAAGCCGTATGTGTGTGCTGATGAATACATTTTGCAAAGGCAGGAAAACATTGCTGGCGAAAAAGTATCAGATTTGTGCCTTGTTTTGTTTTTTGGTATTGATGATTACGATTGTGACAAAATATTTTGCTGTTTTTTCCAATTATCCGGCGATAGACTGGAATGTGACGGCACGGAGTATTTTGTTTTTGCCGGAAATGCCGTTTACACTTTCTGCCGGAGTATATTTACTTTTTGTACAGGGAAGCAAATATATAGTGTTAGCAGGGGGAACCTGCCTGATTTTAAAATGGTATGAGGGGATTATGCGGCCATAAGAAAGACAGTTAGCGGCTT
>Ga0137307_100379_pt2 | contig 11218 bp, 10 predicted proteins | sample NAcewD2O_March_2_FD_97180 | JGI IMG/M metagenome (GOLD analysis project Ga0137307, IMG submission 97180) | Mouse cecal microbial communities from Vienna, Austria - N-Acetylglucosamine amended D2O_March | ecosystem: Host-associated > Mammals > Digestive system > Large intestine > Cecum | place...
CTAATCTTAATAAAATCAACTGCAAATAATGGGAACTACAGGACGAAAGATTGACTGGACAACCATGCTGATACCATTTGCCATCGTCATAATGCTGATGGTCGTGTTCATGATTGCCCCAGAGGGTTCAAAGACCGTCGTAGATACACTGCGAGGTTTCTTTGGCGATACTATAGGCATCTATTATCCGATACTTGCCATTGGATGCGTCATTTGTTCACTTTATATCGCCTTGACCCCGAAATATGGAAATGTCCGTCTCGGTAATATTGATAAGCCGTTATATAGCAACTTCAAGTGGGGAACGATGATTTTCACTTCGACAATGGCGGCGGATATTATGTTTTATTCTCTCATCGAATGGGCTTTATATGGCGGAGAACAGCATGTACAGGATTTGGGTGGCACGCAGATGTGGGCTCCGACATTTACGCTGTTCCACTGGGGGCCACTTGCTTGGGGCTTTTATGTGATTCTCGCTGTCTGTTTTGCCTTTATGATGCATGTCCGCCGTCGCAATCGGCAACGTTTTTCCGAAGCATGTCGTCCTATATTGGGTAATCGGGTTGATGGATTTTGGGGCAAAGTTATAGATGTCATAGCTATTTTTGCAATCGTATGCGCGACAGCTACTACGTTCTCATTGGCTACGCCGCTGCTTACAAAGGCATTGGGCATCGTGTTTGGTTTTGAGATCACAACGACGGTGACGATTCTTGTATTATTGCTGATTTGTTCGGTTTATACGATCACCGTGCTATTCGGTGTAACTGGTATAAGCCGACTGGCTGGAATATGCTCCTATTTATTCTTTGCCATATTGTTGTATTTCCTTTTTCTTGGAGGAGAGACCCGCTATATTATTGAAACAGGTTTTCAGTCGCTTGGCAATATGGCTCAAAATTTTATGGGGCTCATAACCTATATGGATCCTCTCAGGGAGAGTGGATTCGCACAGAACTGGACTGTGTATTATTGGGCATATTGGCTTGTATGGTGCGTTGCCACACCGTTCTTTATCGCTTTGATTTCCAAAGGTAGGACGTTGAGAAACGTGGTTTATGGTTCATTCGGATGGGGACTTGCCGGAACATATATGTCATTCATCATACTTGGTAACTATGGCCTTGCCCAGCAAATGAAGCATGGTGTCGATGCCATCGGATTTATCGGAAATGGAGGTGAAATGTATGAAGCGATACTCATGATATTTGATACGCTTCCTCTTCCGTGGATTGCATTGCTCTTGCTGATCATAACGATGATAGCATTTTATAGCACTACCCTCGATGGAATTACATATGTGTCCTCCTCTTATAGCTATAAACAAATTTCATCAGAAGAGGAACCCTCTCGAAAGATCCGTGGATTTTGGAGTATTATGCTCATTCTTCTCCCCATTGCTCTTCTTTTTGCCCAGAACTCGCTATATAGTTTGCAAGGTGTGACTATTATCGCGGCGTTTCCTGTGGGGATTTTGTTGATATTGATCGTATGGAGCTTTTTCAAAGATTTTATCAACTGGAGCAATGAAAATAGCAGTCGTTGAGATATATAATGGCAGACAAGGGGAGGTCCAGAAGTAGAAAAATAGAGAAATACAGCTGCTGATGATCTTTTTCTTCCGTCATTTCAAATTTTATAATTGTAGATAATATAAACAGAATAATGATATGGATATGAAATATGGCGTGATGACGTATGAGGATACTTCGATGGGAACCAACATTGGTGATTATATCCAGAGTATTGCCGCCAGGCAATATTTACCGCGTGTAGATTCGTACGTTAATAGAGAGTATTTGGATAAAGTATCTGACGGCCCGATTAAACTGATTATGAATGGTTGGTTTACTCACCATCCGGAAAATTGGCCTCCATCGGATGATATTATTCCTCTATTTGTAGCATTCCATATAAATGCAACCCATGCGGCTAAAATGCTTACGTCGTCTACTTGGAAATATCTTAAGATGCACGAGCCCGTTGGTTGCAGAGATCAATATACGTTTGATGTTTTATCAAGGGGGGGGGTGAATGCTTATTTGTCTGGATGTTTGACGTTGACGTTAGATAGCTATAAAATTCCAGATAACGAGCGAAATGATAAAATTTACATAGTAGACCCTATTTTTAATTTGATGTCTGTTCGTGATGGATTTACAACTTTACGCATGGCGGCAAGTTATATTAGAAGAGGGCTTTTTTTAGATTCGTATAAGCGGCATTTATTGATAAATAAGATTATACATCCGTCTATCCGTCAACGAGCTGAGTGGAGGCATCATATGCTCAAGCCGAATAATCTGAATGAGAATGCCCGATTTGGTATTGCAGATTCTCTTTTAAAAGAATATGCACGTGCGCGATGCGTAATTACGTCCAGAATTCATTGTGCTCTTCCGTGTTTAGCTCTTGGTACCCCCGTGATATTTATAAACTCATTCGAAGATGAGTCAAATCTGTCCAGGTTGAATGGTCTGACGGACTTATTCCATGTTATAAATTTAAATATAAAGACAGGCAGTTATTCTTCTAATTTTTCTCTTGAGAATAACCAAATTACATTGAATACTATTATTCCTAATAAGGAGAATTATCAGAAATTCGCCAATCCTCTTAAAGAGCGTTGTAGAAAATTTGTGGAAGAATATTAAAAAATATTTTACATTGATTCCCTCCCAAATAATCGAATTGTTGCATAAAATAGGTATCGATAAATCGATTGCCTATTCTTCTGGAAGTAGAATTGTAAATGCTTCGGCTGGAATATTTACGATTTTATTTATCTCCATCTATTTATCTAAAGAAGAACAAGGCTTTTATTATACATTCGGCAGCATTGTCGCTTTACAAGTATTCTTTGAATTGGGCCTCACTAATATATTGACACAGTTCATAGCCCATGAAAATGCGCATATAATATGGGATGGTGAACGGATATGTTCTGGAGACCAATTACATATTTCACGATTAGCACATTTATTACGGTTTACCAAAAAATGGTATCTGATCGTTTCCATAAGCTTTTTGTTACTTATATTAAGCGGTGGAATTTGGTTTTTTCAAAAATACTCTCCGACGGCAGATCTTCATTTGTGGTTTATTCCATGGATATTGGTTACTACAGCAGCATCTGCAAATTTGTTTTTAACTCCTATTTTGGCTATTCTTTCAGGTGTTAACAGAGTTAAAGAAACATCCAGAGTAGTCTTTTATCAACAACTCATCATGCCTTTTGCAATTTGGTTCACGTTGATTGCGGGCGGAGGTCTTTATGTAGTGGGTATAGGTTATTGGTGCTCGTTTGTTGTAGGAGTTGCGATGATACGCTGTTCCAAACTTTGGAGGATCCTACGAGAGATAAATAATATAGAAATATCGGATAGAGTCAGTTATAAAACGGAAATTTTTCCGTATCAGTGGAAAATTGCATTGAGCTGGGCGAGTGGGTATTTCGTGTTTCAATTGTTTAATCCGGTTCTGTTTGCTACTTCTGGAGCTGTAGTGGCAGGACAGATGGGAATGACTTTGGCCGCGGTTAATGGAATAGCATCATTCTCATCTAGTTGGATTTCTACTAAGGTTCCGACGTTTTCTGGTTTGATAGCGTTGCGTGATTATGTAAAGCTTGATCGATTGTTCAATATTACGATGAAGCAATTGGGTGTGATTTGCAGCATAATGCTTCTGTTCTTTTGGATCGTAATAGCCACTCTTAGATACTGGGATGTACCTTTGGCATTCAGATTTCTCGATCTTTTGTCAATCGCTTTTTTGGAAATTGCCATATTGGCTAATCAATACGGTAATGGTTGGGCGACCTATCTTAGGTGCCATAAACAAGAACCTCTATTGGTCAATAGCATTGTCGGTGCAGTGACATGTGGTTTATCTACGCTATTCCTAGGCAAATATTTTGGCGCCTTGGGGATAACCTGTGGGTATGCTATCTTAAGGGTTGTCCTGACCTGTTGGAATTATCAAGTATATAAACAAAAGAAATCAAAGTGGCATACTCTAAATAATTAGACGCGATGAAGAAGATACTCCATGCCGTATCGATCATGAATCGGGCAGGTCAGGAAACATTTATTATGAATATGTTCCGCGAGATTGACCGCTCCCGATTTTCTTTTGATTTTATTGTGAGTTTAGATGGAGAGGGCGATTTTGATGAGGAGATATATCAGTTGGGCGGGAAAATCTTTAAGATTAAAACATCGGATAAGCCCAAACCCCATATAGAAACATTGTTGAGAGCTTACAGATTATATGATTTTCTAAGGAAACATAAAGAATATACAATCGTCCATTTTCATAATTATCATGCGTACAGCGCTTGGCTCCAAGTGATGGCAGCTAAGGCCGCCGGTGTGAGATCTGTTATTGTCCATTCTCACAATAGTTGTGCACCTAATCCTCGAATAAGCAAATTGTGTCGTCCTTTCCTGAATGGTTTGAAAATACATAGGTTGGCATGTTCCGATATGGCGGCCAAATGGTTGTTCGGAAGCAAAAGTGGCGATTGTCAGATTATTAAAAATGGAATAGATCCGGCGATATTTCAATATAATGAGGCCGACAGACTGAAGATCCGTAAAGAGTTGTCGTTGGGGGATAAACAGGTCATTTTACATGTTGGAAGATTCAATTTCCAGAAAAATCATAAATTCCTTTTGGAGATATTCGGCGAGCTGCTTAAACATCTTCCTAATGCGCACTTATTGTTGGTTGGACAAGGAGAGCTCGAATCTGAAATAAAAAATAAGATTGCCGACATGGGGATTCAAGGCCATGTATCTATCTTGGGTATAAGATCCGATATTCCGGCACTACTTTCTGCTTCCGATTTATTCCTGTTCCCCTCATTATTCGAAGGGTTAAGTGTTATGTTGGTTGAAACGCAGGCCAATGGACTTCCCATTTTGGCAACTGATAATTTAGCCCATGAAACAATCTATTCGCCCAATTTGTTTACAATGGCATTAGAAAAATCGTCTGAAGAATGGGCTAATAAAGCAGAAGATCTTATTAGAAATTCGAGACGTATTGATGGTGTGCAGTTAGCTACCGAGGCTGGATTCAATATGAAGATGGGCGCAAAAGATATGTCCGATTATTATAATTCATTATAAGATATAGATCTTTATTTTCGCGACCGAAGTGATATCCTTGAGATAAATAATGGAGTTAATTAGGATAAGGTCGTAGGATCCGATATACGTGCTTTTTCCAAAGAGCTCAGGATTTTTCCGAAGGGTTTTAATATATGTTTGGGTTTATAGCAAAACATTATACAGAGTCTAATTGGAGTGATGCGACTTTGTTGCTTTACTTTATAATTGTGACGGTTGCATGTATATGTAGTCGAATGTCGCAAAGAGGTAAAGTCGTTGTTTTTACAACGACTTATCATGTGTATCGACCTAAAAATCGGGTTAATTATATAGTAATTGCCATCTCTTTTCTCATTTTAGTTTTTTTCTCTGCTTTTCGGGATGTAGGCGTTGATGTGCCGATGTATAAAAGTATATTTTTAGATTCTACCTCCAGATATGCAGATACATATGGGATTGAACCGGGGTTTCTCATATTGAATAAAGTTTTAAGAATATTCGGAGTATCGGCAGATTTTGCTATCGCTTTTTTTTCGGTTGCCACGCTATGGTTTATTTTTAAATCCATATTGCACTACGCAGATCAGTTGAATATTGGTATTTCTGTGCTTGCTGTGTGCTGTTTGTATTATTTTCCGAGTTTTAATATGATGCGAATGTATTTTGCCGCATCCATTATGCTTTATGGTTTTCGATGGTTACTTGAAGATAATCTAAGGAAATATTTATGCTATTTTTTTATAGCGAGCTTGATACACTATTCTGCTGTAATCTTTCTGCCAGTAGCTATGGGGATTTTAATGTTTCAATACAGCGAAAAAATATTCTTTTTGCTTTTTTCGTTGGGAGGCATATTGTCGTTTAAAGTCGTTTCATACCTCTCTTCTATTTCAATCATAGCTCGCTATGATCATTATCTTGCCGATGGTGTTGCGGATGGCGGATTAGGCATTATGCATTGGGTTATCAATATCCCATTGTTTGCGCTTTATCTTTATGCATCAAAGAAACTAAATAAATCCGTTTATTTATCCGCATTGCTCGTTCTTACGCTTTTCGAATTATTGATTGGGCTTTTGAGTTATCAGATCGTAATATTTGGGCGCAGTTTGGTCTATTTTAATGTATTGTTCGTAATTATTATTCCGATTTTGTTAAAGCGATTATCGAAAATGCGGGTCTCATATCATAAAATGATCAGTAGTTGTTATGTTTTATATCTTTTATTCAGATTTTATATTTATTTGTCTGAATATCTTTATCTCGATGGGATAATGCCGTATAAATTGAATTTTGTATGAAAAAAATTCTATTTATTGCTCATACTGCATCAATGGGTGGCGGTGCTGAAAAGGTACTTGGTGTTTTGATTAAAGAGTTAAGCCAGTGCTATCTAGTTGATTTGATCGAGCGGGTGGAAGATTCGGTTTTGCCTTTTAAAATCCCTAATGGAAACGTCCGGCATTTGCCTTCGTTGTCATTTACGGATAGAAAATGTCAAGAGCTGGGTAATAATGTTCTTTGTAATCGCATATGGCGGATCTTGTTGTCGGTTTGGATTTTTGTATTGCCCCGCAGTGTCCATCGCCATTTTATAAAGGGAAGCTATGATTATGAGGTGTCTTTTAATTATCTTTATTGTTCTTCGTTGGTCGGTAATTCTCCTAACCGAAATAGTAAAAAGGTAATGTGGATCCATGGAGCTATTGTGGATCTGCTTCTTCCTATAAATGCTATAAATAGTATACGAGGGAAATTGAAACATTGGGCGGAACGGATGATGCAGAAAGATGCCTTTTCCAAAAGTGATGTGATTGTCGCCATTTCTCAGCGAACACATGATTCAATTGCCGATTTTTGTCCCGAGGTGAAATCAAAGATAGTTGATGTTTATAATGGATATGATCTGTTGAATATTGATCGTTTCGCTCGAACGTTTGAATATCCTAATAGTCGGCTTTTTCGTTTGGTATCATTAGGTCGAGTAACATACGCTAAGAATGTAATTCTGCAAGTTGAGGCTGTTGAATGTTTAAGGAAAAAGGGGATAGATGTTGAACTCCTTATAATAGGAGATGGTGATCAGATGGATTATATCCAAAGCGTTTCAAAACACAATCCTCATATAAAATTATTGGGGTTCAAGCCTAATCCCTATCCATATGTATTGGCATCGGATGCATTGATCATTACTTCTCTGAGTGAAGGATTTCCGACCATTGCCGTTGAGGCGATGGCTTTGGGGAAACCTGTGATCAGTACGCCTGTGGCAGGTACAAATGAACTTATCGATGCACAAACTGGAGTATTGGTTGATTGGAGCGTTGAGAGTGTGGCTGCCGGGATCGAAAAGATGATGACTACGAAATGGGATTCCAGGTTGATAGCGTCTTCCGTATCTAAATATAGTAAAGAGGCATGGGCTGAAAATGTCTCCAATCTTCTTGAATCTTTATAAACTATGAGTTATTCGATAATATCTTGTGCAAGCTTTGGCGCGTCGGGATCAGGTGTCGTGACAGATTATCTTCAGGAGTTTGATAATATATACAATCCCGGCGATTATGAATTTCGATTTCTTCAGGATTATGGTGGTATTACGACACTTGAAGATTGCCTTGTCCATAGCCGCCACCGACTGAATTCCGATATTGCGATCCGGAATTTCATACAATATGTTCAGTTCCAATGCGGGGATTTTACCAACCGGCGTTATAATCGTTTCTTCAAAGGGCGCTTTGAGGAAATCAGCCGAGAGTTCCTCCGGGAGATTGTCGATGCAGAATGGCCGGGGTATTGGGAAGAGTATCAGATCTTGGTCCCTAAGGCCATTGCAATAATCAAATATAAGGTACTTCCCCGTTTAAAACGACTATTGAAATTTCAGCGTGGTAAATACATCGCTCATTTTCTGCCTTTGCGCCCGATGTATTTCTCTTGTCCAAGCGAAGAAAAATTTCATATTGCCGTTAAAAACTATTTGAACCGCTTGTGTGCAATAGTTGATCCTCAGGGGGAATACGACCACATTTATTTCGATCAGTTAGTGCCGCCCACAAATATAGACCGCTACTTCAATTATTTCGAGAATCTAAAAGTGATAGTCGTAGATTGCGATCCGCGGGATTACTATGCCAAAAATATGTTTTTTGGAGAGCCTTGGGTTCCAAAAAATGTCGAGGACTTCATCACGGTATATAGAAAGACAAGGCAATATATCGATAGCGATAATGAGAATCGGAATATCCTCCGTATTCAATACGAAGACTCGATATTTCAATATCCGAAATTCAAAAAACGCATCAATGAGTTCTTGAACTTGGATGAAACGCATCACTTATACCCTCTCAAACATTTTGATCCTCGAATATCCGTAAGATATACCCGTCAATGGGAGAAACATCGAATTGCGTCAGATATTATTTATAAAATCGAAAGCGAGCTCCCTGAATATTGCTATTCGTTTCCCGATAATCCAATTGTGTCAGTGTAATGTCGCATCCTGTTGTTTCTGTTACGGTCCCCGTTTATAATACTTCCAAGTATCTTAGAACGTGTTTGGATTCATTGCGAATGCAGACCCTTAAGGATATTGAATATATTCTTGTTGACGATGGAAGTACGGATGATTCAGGCCTAATCTGTGATGAATATGCCCGGACGGATTCTCGATTTCGTGTGATACATCAAAAAAATGGAGGATTGGCTTCTGCCCGTCAAACTGGGCTCCAACAGGCCTTGGGCGAGTATATTATTGTTTGCGATTCAGATGATTGGGCCGAGCCTCATATGTATGAAAATTTATATTTGACTGCCCGAAACCATGATGCCGATATTGTAACTTGTGGCTATTATTCCGAATATAGTGATGGCAGATCCTTAAAAAAACAGGTATTTTTTAAAGAGAAGGATGGGGTTGTCGATTTTTTTGATTTTTTGCATAGAGGAGCAGGAAGCTCATGGGTGAAGTTGATCAGAAAATCGCTATATGAAAGGACGAACTCTACGTATGAAATCGGAATAAATTTCAGTGAGGATGCTCTCATAATTTATAAGCTGTTAAAAGGTCGTCCAAAGATCGTACAAATTCCTGCTTATTTATATCATTATCGTCGGTTGTATGGGGGCGCTTCATATACTAATAGTATTAGAATGTCTTATGTTTTTCAACTCCAATTTACATACAATTGGTTGAAAAAAAATTATACTGCTGCTGAATATAGGCCGGTTATACGCCAAAAAGCCATTGAGATCGCTGTCGTGTGTCTGCATGTCATCGATTTGGATGAGCTCTATTTGCGTAAATTCATGTCTTCCGAATTGAAATGGACGACGATAGTTCGAGGCCGGCTCTCTCTCAAAAGTATTATGGTGTGTTTCGAAAAGATATTTCCATTATGTGTAGCAAGGACTATCCTGAAGACTGTTTATCCATTTGTTTATAGATATAGATGATGTACATGGTTTTTGCGTGTGAAATTGAATTTTTGTGCTGCTAGCTGTCGTTGTGTCAAAAGTCTTTAGAATCGCGAAATAATGAAGTTGCTTTTTTGTGACAATTCTCTCAAGGAACTGGTCAACTTTCGGGGTGATGTCATTGAAAATTTTCTCGATAAAGGATACGAAATCGTCTTGGTTGCTCCAGATAATCAAGGCGATTTCCGATTTCGGGATCGGGTGAAATTGTATACTCCGGCAGTTAGCCGTAGCGGAATGAACCCGATTAAGGATATGAGGTATTTAATCACTCTTCTTAAGATTTATAATAGGGAGCGACCGAATATCGTTTTCCACTATACGATTAAACCCAATATTTATGGGAGCCTTGCATGTCGATTGAATTCAATAAAATCGGTCGCAATGATCACGGGCTTGGGCTATGCGTTCAATCATAATGATATACGAAGTAGGGTCGCTCGGGCTCTTTACCGATTCGCCATGCGATTTCCCGAAAGGATAATGGTTCTCAATGAATCCAATCAACAGGTCCTTGTCGATAGTCATATTATTTTGCCACACAAAACGGTTCTTCTTAAGGGCGGAGAGGGGCTCAATTTAGATCATTATAAATGAATAAGCTTAAATTCTTAACGGTCGCTCGGGTTTTGTACGATAAGGGCTTTTGTGAGCTGGTCCAAGCTGCGTCTATATTAAATCGGACTTATGGTAATATCGAGTTTCAGTGGCTGGGGGCTATCGATACCGGGTATGCGAAGTTTGTTGCAAAGGATGAGGTAGATCAACTTCATGAACGAGGGATACTCAACTACCTGGGATTCCAAAAGGATGTGCGAGAATATATGCGAGCCGCAGATTGTATCGTTCTCCCATCGTATCACGAAGGGATGTCGAGGGTGCTGATGGAAAGTCTGGCACTGCGGAAACCTATAATCACTACTAATATTCCAGGTTGCAGAGAATTGGTAGATGATGGAATAAATGGCTATTTATGTGAACCGCGCGATGTAGGATCTCTGGTTCGTGCTTTAGAGAAGTTCATGAAACTTTCTGAAGAGGAGCGTATTCGCATGGGCGAGATGAGCCGAGAGAAGGCTGAGGCTCAATTTGATGTCAAAAGTGTGATCGCGATTTATGAATCTATAATCACCGCGATATGATCCGTTCTGCGTTTTTAAATCACGTGCTTCAGTTCATAATTCCGAATCAGTCGGATGGAGGCAAGTGATGTCGGGGGTGACTTAGTTTTAATTGAACGGCGGATGGAAATAGAGCTCTATCCGTCGTTCTTTTCGTTTATGGAGGGGCCGTGGCTATTGAAAACCTTGTTGTGTGATTTTGAAAAAAGAAGTAAATTTGTCAAAATAATTTGTCGGATATGACCGAACGCCACGAAGGCTGCGGGTGGAGCCCGCAGGCCGTGATTTATGAAATGAACGTGAGGCAGCTCACGCCCGAGGGCACGCTGCGCGCCGCCGCGCAGAAGCTCCCCTTCCTGCACGACGTGGGCATCGACGCCGTGTGGCTCATGCCCGTCTATCCCATCGGCGAGCAGAACCGCAAGGGCTCGCTGGGCTCCTACTACTCCATCCGCGACTACTGCGCCGTCAACCCCGAGCTGGGGTCGATGGCCGACTTCG
>Ga0137307_102861_pt1 | contig 11206 bp, 10 predicted proteins | sample NAcewD2O_March_2_FD_97180 | JGI IMG/M metagenome (GOLD analysis project Ga0137307, IMG submission 97180) | Mouse cecal microbial communities from Vienna, Austria - N-Acetylglucosamine amended D2O_March | ecosystem: Host-associated > Mammals > Digestive system > Large intestine > Cecum | place...
AGATTCACTAAAGTTATGGATGTGGCAGTAAGAAAGACAAAGCATACAAAGGTAAAAAATAGGTATTTCCAGAATTTCTGTGTGATTTTCTTTTTAAAATGTTGATTGTTCATAAATAAATTCCCCCTCTTTTTCTCTCGAATAGTAATTCTACAAGAATACAATATCTGACTTACAAATGCTTGCCAGTGAAAAATAATTCTCTTAATATATTAGACAATTATATATGGCATTTGGTTCCCGATAAAAATAATTTTTTTAATAATTTTGCCAGAATTATGGACGTAGCTATTTAGATATTTTTATCATATCATTTATTAGCCTTTTTACAAGGAAAATACAAAGCATGCATGACTTGAAATGTAACAACAAAAGCGTTACAATGCATTTGATAGGAGGCATCACACTATGGAAAAAACAGCAACATTAAATTTGAGAGTAAATCCTGTTGTAAAAGAAAAGGCGGAGGAAGTGTTATCAAGGCTGGGAGTGCCTATGTCAACTGCAATAAATATGTATTTAAATCAGATATCCCTTACTGGCGGGATTCCTTTTGCGGTAACATTACCGAAGGCTCCCAATATAATCAATGCCGATTTAATGACGGAAGCACAGTTACACGCAAAACTTCAAAATGGATATGATGATGTGGCGGCAGGAAATATACAGAACGCATCAAGCTCTTGCTCCCGCAGAAGTGCTGAACATAATTGAAACAGGCAGGAAAAGAAAATGAACGAAAGAGAGATAGAGTTTCAAAACGTTTCCTTTGCGTACAAAGAAAAGGAGACAATTTTAAATCAGATATCCTTCCATACAAAGGGAGATGAAAGCATCGGACTAATCGGCGCAAACGGCGTGGGCAAGTCCACCCTGCTGAAACTGCTGGTGGGACTATGTTTTCCGAAGGAGGGAAGCGTCCGTATCGGCGGACTGGATGTAACAAAAGAGAACCTGGCCAAGATTCGGGAGAAAACAGGATATGTATTTCAGGATTCCGACAGCCAGCTTTTTTTGACGACGGCATATGAGGACATAGCATTTGCACCGAGAAATTACGGTCTGGCGGAGCCGGAGGTAGAGAAGCGGGTGGAGAAGGCGCTGGAGGCGGTACATATTTCCCATTTGCGGGATAAGCCGATTCATCAGATGTCAGGAGGAGAAAAGAAGCTGGTAAGCATTGCGACAATCCTGTCAATGGAGCCGGATATTATTCTGATGGACGAGCCCTCTATTGCGTTAGACCCGAGAAACAGAAAGAACCTGATTCGGATATTGAAGGAGTTTCCGTATCTGAAAATCATTGCAAGCCATGATCTGGATATGATCTGGGATACCTGTGAGCGGACGATTCTGTTGTATGGCGGTGAAATCATGAGGGATGGAGATACGAAGGAAATCTTAAAGGATAAGCGGCTGCTGGAGGAGTGTGGGCTAGAGCTGCCGCTGCGGTTTGAGGGGAGGGATAGGCAATGAAATACGATTGTCTGATTATAGATGATGAAAAACTGCTTGCGGACAGCACTGCGGAATATTTTAATCTCTTTGGCGTATCGACCGCTGCTGTATACACTGCTTCGGATTGCCGTAAGTTTTTTAGGGAAAATACGGCGGAGCTGTTATTACTGGATATCAATCTCGGCGATAGCAGCGGTTTTGAATTGTGCAAGGAGCTTCGTGAAAAAACGGAAATTCCGATTCTGTTTATCTCTGCGCGGACAAGTGATGATGATAAGATTGTCGCATTGAATATCGGAGGCGATGATTATGTGCAAAAACCATACTCACTTGGCGTTCTGCTGGCAAAGGTCAAAGTGGTTTTAAAACGCTATGGACAAAGCGTAAACACCGAATATTCCGATGGCAGACTGACCGTCGATTTTCAGGCAAGGCAGGTATTGGTCGAGGGAAAGCCTGTCAAGCTGACCTCGCTTGAATTTAAGCTGTTATCCTATCTCATCCAAAATGAAAACAAAGTGGTTTCAAAGCAGGAATTATTTGAAAAGGTCTGGGAGGACAAATTTACGGGTGACGGAACTCTAAATGTGCATATCCGCAAAATACGCGAAGTGATTGAACGTGAACCGGGCAGACCGGAATATATTATTACCGTTTGGGGAGACGGTTACAAGTTTCAAGGAGGCAGGCAATGAAAAAACATATTTTTCTCATCAGCCTGCTATTTGTTTTTGCGGCGGAAATTGCAGTATTGATTGGTTTTGCAGTACAAAGTCCAAAGCTTTTGCAAGACACTGTGATGATAAATGAAGCGGTGCAGTCAGTGCAAAATGACTGGAATACAATGGAAGAACATGAAAACCAAACGGGTCTTGATTACGTTGTGATTAATCGGGAAGGAATTGTCGTGTTCCAAACGAAAACGGGATTAAGCGAAAGTGTAAATGCGGCGGTCAGCCATAGAGATACGATTCTCGATATTGAAGCTGAGGGCGCAGTTGTGGGGAAAATTATTATTTACAACGATGAGGTGCGGACCTTACAGACGCAGAAACAGACGGTCATTATTGTTCTAGCGATTGCTATGCTTGTAGAATGCGGAATCTGTACGGGTTATATCATCTATTTGAATCGCATGATGATAAAACCATTCCATAAATTGAAGGGTTTTGCCGAGCGCATTGCAGGCGGAAATCTGGATATTCCGCTTGAGATGGACAGGCAAAACCTATTCGGTGCATTTACGGAGGGCTTTGACATTATGCGCTCAGAACTTAAGAAGGCGAGGATTGCCGAGGCGGAGGCAAATGCCAGTAAAAAAGAACTAGTCGCAAAACTCTCCCACGATATCAAGACGCCTGTCGCAAGCATCAAGGCAGCTTCCGAAGTGGGATTTGCACTTGCCCCAGACGAGAAAATCAGAGACAATTATACGCAGATTATCCGCAAAGCCGACCAGATAAATACGCTTGTAACGAACTTGTTTACGGCGACTCTGGAGGAGCTTGCACAGCTTTCGGTAACGCCGGAAGACATGGAGAGTAAAGAATTGAAAATGATACTCGAAGGCTCCGATTATCTGCACTATGCAATCGTACCTGAGGTTCCGGATTGTCTTTTGTATGCGGATAAACTTCGTCTGCAGCAGGTGTTTGATAATATCTTTGCCAATTCCTACAAATATGTAAATACGAAAATAGATGTAACGATATATAGGCAAGACAGCCGCCTTGCAGTGAGTATTGAGGATTATGGCGGCGGCGTCAGCAGCGAGGAATTGCCGCTTTTAAAAGAGAAATTCAAACGCGGGAGCAATACAAAGGATAAGGAAGGCGCCGGGCTGGGACTCTATATCTCCGACTATTTTGTGAAAGAAATGCGGGGAGAACTCATCACCCAAAATGGACGAAATGGACTGAAGGTAACGGTGCTGATTGCTTTGAGCGGCACGATTTAAGAATTATTTAAGGGTTGCATAAAGGCATTTAAGAATTGAAAAAGTAAGGTAGAACGTGTAAAAAGGAAAAAGGAGGATGTTTTTCTGTGAAAGAATCATTGTTAAAAACCGATAATTTAAGCAAGTCCTTTTCAAGCGGAGGGGCATTGCAGCACGTTCTAAAAAATATTGACCTGCAGATATACAAGGGTGATTTTACGGTTATCATGGGGGCAAGCGGCGCGGGGAAATCTACGCTTTTATATGCGCTTTCCGGAATGGATACGCCATCTCTTGGCACGATTACATTCGGGGGTGAGGTGATATCAGATTTAAGTCCGGATGGGCTTGCGGTATTCAGACGCAGGCATTGCGGGTTTGTGTTCCAGCAGATTTACCTGATTGACCAGATGAGCGTAATGGATAATGTGCTTGCAGCGGGACTTCTCGTAAATAAGGATAAGAAGGCGCTGGTTGAGCGGGCAAAGGAATTGTTCCGGGCGGTGGATATTTCTGAAAAGACGCAGAAGAAATTTCCAACGCAGGTATCAGGCGGAGAAGCGCAGCGCATTGGAATAGTCCGCGCAATAATCAATTCTCCAGAAATTCTTTTTGCGGATGAACCGACGGGCGCGCTTAATTCAAAAACAGGATTGGACGTTCTAAATACACTGACAGAGTTCAACAAGCAGGGACAAAGCGTGGTCATGGTAACGCATGATATGCGTTCTGCCCGGCGGGGAAACCGGATTTTATATTTAAAAGACGGTGTGATTTTAGGTGAATGCGATTTGGGAAAATATGTGCATGGGGATATGGAGCGGCACGAAAAGCTGTCTGCCTTCCTTTCGGAAATGGGGTGGTAACATGAAAAAGAGTTTTCTGATTGCCCGCTCCAATTTCCGGGGAGCCAAAGGGCAGACCGCTGCAATCGTTGCGCTTGTATTGTGTGCGTCTCTGATGCTGAATTTATGGCTGATGTTGTCTATGGACTATAAGCGGAATTTTGACCGCTATCATGAGAAACTCAATGCAGAACATGTGACGCTTGCATTGGGCGGGGCCAACGGAGAGTTAAGAGATTTTGTTTCGGAAACATTGGAGAAATCGGAACAGACAGAGCAGTATTGTATGGATGATGCGCTGCATATGGTCGGTTCATTTGAGTATAACGGCGGCGAGGTAAATACAGAGTTAGTAATTCTTGAAAAAGAAGCAGCTTTGAATCGTTTGGTGGGAAAGGTTGAAATTATAGAAGACAGCAAATTTTCAAGAGGTATCTATCTTCCTATGATTTATGCCGTAAATAACAGCCATTCAATAGGGGAAAACATTGAAATTACAATCGGAAACAATGTGGTAAACTATACCGTATGCGGTTTTTTTAACAGCGTAATGGCGGGCACCCATAATTGCAGCATGTGTGAATTTTTGCTTACGGCAGATTTATATGAGGAGCTGGAAGAAAAAGGATTTGCACCAAAGTCTACATTGGTTTCGGTACGGATTCATAACAAAGCGGAAAGCGAGGATTTCGAAGCGATGCTGAAAAATGCGGTATCTTCACGATATCCGACTGTTCGCACCACCAGTAATTCTTATGCGCTTGTATCTTCTTCCCGTTATATTTCGCAGATGATATGCTCGGGCATTGTCAGTGCAATGGCGTTTTTTGTAACTCTGATTGCATTGGTTGTGATTGCCTCAAATGTGATCAATTACATTCAGGAAAATATGAAAAATCTCGGTGTGTTAAAGGCAGTCGGGTACAGGAGCGGCCAGCTTATTTTCGCTCTTCTGCTGCAATTCTTAAGCGTAACAATTATTACCGCTGCAGCCGGCATTGTACTTTCCTATTGCCTGTTTCCTGCGGTCAATGCGATGATGATTTCGCAGACGGGAATTCCGTATGCCATAAGAGTTTTGCCTTTGCCGATTGTGATTACGATTGCGTTGATTGGGGGGACGGTCTCGCTTGCCGTATGGTTGTCCGCACGCAGAATAAAAAGAATAGAGCCGATCGTTGCGCTCCGTCAGGGCATTTTGACGCACAGCTTTAAAAGTAATCATGTTCCGCTTGAAAAGACACATGCGCCGCTTCATCTGGCGCTTGCGCTCAAAACAACTTTTTCGGGAATCAAACAGAATGCTACAGTCTGCATAACAATGCTTGTACTATCGCTGGTTGTAGCTTTTTCCGGGCTTATGGTGGAAAATGTGATTGTAAATATGGAGCCGTTCATCAATCTGATTGTGGGAGAAATGGCTGATTCCTGTATCGACGTGAATACGAAAATTGAAAAGGAATTTTTGCAGAGAATGGAGGAAGATGCCCGGATTCAAAAAGTTTATCTTTATCAGGCGGAGGAAGTGCGCCATGTGGACGGAACGGCTTTGCTGGCAAGGATGACGGAGGATTTTTCCAAGATGAATAATCCAGATATTGTGTTTGAAGGTCGTTTCCCGCAATATGATAACGAAATGGCAATTGCCGCAAAATACGCAAAAGAGAAAGGCATAAAGATTGGGGAGGAAATCACTTTGACGGCTGATGGGAATGAGGCGAAATATATCATTACCGGATTTACGCAAAGTTCCAACAATCTCGGTAAAGACTGCTTGTTGACGCGCAGTGGTTATGAACGTATGGGCGTACTGCAAAATGTGAGCTACTATATCAACATGGAGGATGGAGTTGATATTGATGCATTTCATACAGAAGTGAATGAGTGGTTTGAAAACGATATCAATGTGGCAATCAATATGCAATCGGTATTGGATGGCACAGCTAGCGTTTATGTTGCGCTTATGACAATCATCGTAATTGCTGTTCTCATTTTAAGTGTAGTTGTAATTGTATTTGTGCTGTATCTGCTTGTAAGAACCATGCTGAACAACAAAAAGCGTGATTACGGGATTCTAAAAGCGCTTGGCTTTACGACGGGACAGCTTATTTTGCAGACGGCGCTCAGCTTTATGCCGGCGGTCATACTTTCAATGATTGCGGGACTTATTGTAAGCTCTTTGGTGATTAATCCTCTGACCGCTGTATTTTTAAGTGGAATAGGGATTGTGAAATGTACGTTTACGGTTCCTGTCGGCTTTATCGCTGCTGCCGGAGCCGGACTAATCCTGTTTGCCTTTGCAATGGCGTGCCTGTTATCTTTGAAGATTAGGAAAATTGCTCCAAGGGCGTTGCTGTCAGGAGAGTAAGAAAGGGAATGTTTTCGTTCCAATACCAAGCGGTTTCGTTCCATTTCGCCGTAAAATCAAAAAAATCTGCCGATATAAATGGTAGACTAGGGAAAAGAGAGGAACGGCGAATGGATATTCATGCAATTTATTTTCATATACAACTAAAAGATTCTCTGCCAAAAGTCACAAATTCACAGGAAATCGATTTCGGAGAGTGGATGAATCAGGTGACAGGGGGAAAAATTGCAGAGGAAATCCACAGAAATTACAATGTGGTATTAGATGTCGGAAGCACAGGGAGCTATCAACAGATTATTGATTCCTACGATATACGGTGTAAGAATTATGTGAGGATTTCCCCGAAAGTGTTATCAAAAATGGAAAAAGACCCGGCGTTAAAAAAGAAGGTCCTGAGTGAAATTGCAGAATTTTGCAGTCCGCAGCAGCAGGCAAAAGTAAACGCCCTGCAGCCCCCGGTGAAGAGTGCGGGCATGATGATTTACCCGGATGGAAGTACGCTGTATTGGCTTGAGGGTTATCCCAATGATTTGGGAAATGAAAAGAATAAGAAAATAATTGTAGGAGAGCAATCCTTAGATAAGCTGTGCTGGCAGTATCGTGAGTTAAGCGTCTGTCTGGCAGAAGAGGATATACAGACCGCCATGCAGATATTGGCTACAGGGTGTGCTGAAAAACGCACAGAATGGAGGAAAACATGAGCATAATCGGCATTAAAACAACAAGTAATCTGACAGGATATCCGGCAGGCGGGGCAGGAAAAAGCACATCTGGCGGGAACTTCTCAAGCCGAATGGACAGCATCACAGATACGAGAAAAGAAGCATGGGATTCGCTTGAGAATGAGAGCGGCGCAAAAACAGCAGATGCGAGAACGATTTTAGATGCTTATCTAATGTCGTCAGCCTGCGGCATGCATGAGATAAAAACAGCATATCAAACGTATGAATCCGAAAATTACAGGATTGTACCGGATCAGAAATCGCAATGCTTTGATATTTATAATAAGCAAGGCGAACGTCTGGGAGCATTTTCTTATTCGGATATCAGAATAAGGCAGGATGCTGCAACCGGGAAACAGTTCTTGATTTCAGAACATGGAACTATGAGTTATGACGCCTTGGTCTTGGATCAGGAATTGAAAGCGGATTTACAAAAGGTCATGGGAAAAGATGCGCTGGAAGTGGAAGAGCTGCAGGGATTTACGTTAAAAAGACATTCCGGTACGGGGATACAGTATCTGGTAAGAGACGGTGAAGAAGGAAGGGGAGGAAAAGTCCTTTTACAGGGCGAAGCGGATAGAAAACAATATGAGGCATTGGCAGAAGAGTATTACAGGAAGTATCCGAATCTGGTAGGGGACAAAAATGCCGGTTACATATGGGCAGATTTAGAAATTAAGGGCTTGGCGCAGAGAACGAATCAGGGAATTCTATCTTGGGGATATAACGGAATGTCCTATAATGATAACGAAAACCATAAAAATAACTGGGGCGTTTTATTTCCGGAAGATACCTGTCAGGCGGTTTATCAATGGCTGCAGAACAACCGGGAAAATATAGAAGAGATGCAAAAGTTTTCTGCATGGGAGGAAATATTTGAAAATATTGGAATCCGCTATGAAAGAATATGGTCAGATGCAGAGGAAAAACAAGGGTATTTGAATAATTAGTGCAGAAGACAGCATGTTCATTTTAAAGAGACAGAGGGTAAAGCAAAGACTGTCATACAATGAAAATTTCATAATATGACAGTCTTTTCCTTCGCATGTGTTTCAATATTCTGCCTGTCCAAGCGTTGCTTTAGCTGGAAGCGGTAAACTGTTTTGCGACATCCATCTGCTGAATCGTACCGACATTGCCGTTTTCATAAAGAAAGATACCGGTCTGACGAATGACCGCATTTGTATTGTTGGTTTTTGCTGAATTTAAAGAAAATTCTGTTTCAGCGCTTCCAAGATAAATAGCGCCAACGCCTGCCGCACCAAGCCCAACTAAGACATCCTTGCCGCTTGCGTCCTTGCTCCAGATGCGCAGTTTGTCAAAAATTTCATCCGCTTCGTCGATCCATCCGTTACCGTCAGAGTCATAGGCTGCAAGATCTGCAAAGCCGTTGCCGTTTGTTGTGCCGAAGAGTTCGCTTCCGTCATTGATGATACCGTCTCCGTTCTTATCTAAGGCGAGATATCCGCTGCCAGGACCAAGCATGGAAATTGTATCTAAGGTTCCGTCCGCATCAATGTCAAAACGGAAGGTCTGGTCTGATACCTGGGTGACATTGTTGTTCAGATTGATTACGAGCGGGTCGGTCAGCTGTGCAGCGCCGAAATCAATTACTGTATTGGAATATTCCATAAACTGCCTTGACATCTGCAAATTGACATTGAAATTGATTTCCCTGCCGTCTGCCGTCACCGCGGTTCCGGTCGTTTTAAAGTTTGTATATTCAGTTTCATCATAATAGTATGTGCTCTCATAGTGCCCGCCGAACTCTTGCTGCATCTGGCTTACAAATTCCGTATTTTCGGATTGATCCATCAATTTCGCCTTGCCGCCGAAGAAAAGGCGAAAAAGCCAGCTTAAGGTTTCCGTCTGCATCTTATGTATCGTGCTTCTAAGGTCTGAAACAGGTGAAGCACTGACGCGCTGGGAACTTTGGAAGCGGTTGTAGATATCCTGCATGGAGCTGGTAAAGCTGTTGCCGGAAGAGTCGTTTTTTTGTTCCGGTTCACCGTCGCGTGAAGTGATGACAACTCCGTTTGTGCTGTTTTCGTTTTTTACGCCTCCCCATACATTTAATGAGGTAATGGAGGCTTCGGTTTTTTTGTAAACGTGTCTGCTATTCATCCCTACGTTGCTGGATTGAATAATCATTTCATTTCCCCCTTGAGAAACGTTCCCTTTTATAGAGACAGCCTCCCTGCCGGCTATATAAAAAGACGGCTGAATCAGGAAAAATCCCTTTTTCCCAATATCTAACCGTCCGTGGTTCGTTCCGATATTATTTTGTGTACCTGTTTCTGGCCGGAAAACAAGTTCCTACAAATTAAATATCGGAAGAATTTGTAAAAACTTTAGCTTCTGCTTTCCGATTCAGTATATCTGCCCCCTTTTTTACCGAGAGGAGACCGAGAACTGTCAGGACAACTCCGAGCACAAACCAGAATAGAAAGAAAAAGGGTGTGTCTGATTTGTACATGAAGTTTTCGTTTGCAAATAATCCCCAGCAGTTAAAGCAGATGTGTAGCAGCATCGTCGGAAATATGCTCTTAGTCTTGTGAAAAATATAGCCAAAGAACAGACCGATAAAAAATGCGTATACGCCTTGGATGACATTCAGATGATATACGCCGAACAAAAACGCCTGAAGGAAATTGGCAAGGAAAAATGGCATTTCCTTTTCTGCGTAAGCAAGGGTAACGCCGCGGTAAATCAATTCTTCACAGATTGGACCAATGATAACTGCATAGATGACTAAAAGCAGGGATGCATCGGTCAGTCCGGCAGTTTCCACCAGACTTTCATAGCGCTCCAGCCATTGCGGGTGAATGGCTGCGGTAAGGGACACCACATAGCTGGTGACGTACTGCAGTCCCGGAACTAACAGCAAAAGACCGAGCAGAATCATCGGATTGAAATGCGAAGGGATACTGCCCATATCCAGCGCATGAAACTTTTTCTGATACCAGAAACCGAATACGATGACAACTGAGGCGGAATAGAACAGGGAAACCACGCTGGTAAAATTCTGATTCATAAGGCTTTCCGCAAAATCCATATACATATCCCAGAAGTTGGAATTCTGGGGAGCCTTCATAATGGCGTCCAGAAAAACAATTCCTGTAATTGGGATGGATACAAGGATTTGGATCGCATAGGCAAGGAGAAACGGTAGAAAACAAAATAAAATTCGTCCGATTTTTTTCATGGGTACCTCCAATCAATCATACAGACATAAGATTGCCTGATAAAGTTATAGTTAGTATATCAATAATTATTGTAATATGCAAATAGTACATGAAAAAGAATGCAAATATCTTTAACGGTTCGGCAATTGGTTAAACAGTTACAAATATCTTGCATTCTTTATCGGTTCTGTTAAAATGAAGGGGTGCTAGAGGGGGTGTATACGGATATGGGAATGTTTTTAAATAGTAAGGTTCCATATGAAGCATATAGAAAGGTCATGCAGGATACGTATTTTGTTGACAAATCGCTTTTGTTAGATGAACTAATCCCTGCAATTGAGAAAATAAACTGTTATTATTGTATTACAAGACCCCGGCGTTTTGGGAAAACGGTAATGGCAAATATGGTGGGAGCGTTCTTTGGGAAAACAGATAAAAGAGACCGGATATTTGATCGTCTGGCAATTTCGAAAAAAGACGCATATGAAGTTCATTTGAACCGGCATGATATTATCTATATTGATTTTAGCAAAACCCCAAGGGATTGTAAAAATTATGGACAGTATATAGCCCGTATTCAGGATGGCATTGTAGGAGATTTGATAGCTGCTTATCCTGATTGTGGCATAAGCAAAACTGATTCTGTATGGGATGCCTGCCAAAAGATTTATGAAATAACAGAGAATAAATTC
>Ga0137307_102864_pt1 | contig 11195 bp, 9 predicted proteins | sample NAcewD2O_March_2_FD_97180 | JGI IMG/M metagenome (GOLD analysis project Ga0137307, IMG submission 97180) | Mouse cecal microbial communities from Vienna, Austria - N-Acetylglucosamine amended D2O_March | ecosystem: Host-associated > Mammals > Digestive system > Large intestine > Cecum | place...
GTACAGACCTCCCGATTCAAATCAGAATTCCTTCACAGTGGTCGATTTCGTGTTGGATGATCTGGGCTGTCCAGCCGGTGAAGGTCTTGAAACGGGTCTGGAACTGTTCATTCTGGTACTGCACTTTGATGGACTGCCAGCGTTTGACCTTCCGGATGCCGGTGAGGGAGAGACAGCCCTCCTCCGCCTCGTAGGGGCCGGACTTCTTGATGATCTTCGGGTTAAACATCACCATATATTTGCCCTCGTTGTCAAAGGCGATGATCCGCTTGTTAACGCCGATCATGTTGGCCGCCATGCCCACACAGCCGTCCTTGTGGGCAGTCAGGGTGTCCAGCAGATCCTGAGCGACAGGCAAGTTCTCCAAAGTGGCCGGTTCAGCCTTTTGGGAGAGGAACGCTTCATCCCGCATGATTTCTCGTACCACAGCATTGCACCTCCAATGTACACTTCCCCCAAGGGGAAATTTGTGGTATACTCATATAAAATAGCACAGACAGGGGAAAAAGGCAAATCGAGGGTGGCAGACAGTATGGAGAAAAAAGTGACCGAAGTTGTGGCGGCGCTGATCTGGGATGGAGACAGGTTTCTAATCTGCCAGCGTCCGGCTCATAAGGCGCGGGGATTGCTGTGGGAGTTTGTGGGTGGAAAGGTGGAGCCGGGAGAATCAAAAGAGCAGGCACTGGTGAGGGAATGCCGGGAGGAGTTGGCTGTTACCATCTCAGTGAGTGAAGTGTTTATGGAAGTCGACCACGATTACCCGGACCTGAATGTACATCTGACACTGTTCAATGCGGCAATCATTGAGGGAACGCCCCAGATGCTGGAGCACAACAATATCCAATGGATTACAGTGACGGAAATACCGCAATACCAGTTTTGCCCGGCGGATGAGACTATATTGATCAGATTGCAGCATGGGGTTAAAATACGGTAAACTTATCTGTGGTCGAGTTTCTTCAATTATTGAAGCAGAAGAAAAGCCTGTGTCACGGAGTTCCTATCTGGCAGATGATATCTGAAGACACAAGACACTAAGTTGAAAAAGAGACTGGTCGACCTAACAGGGAGTTTACGAACTGTTATCGAGCCCAAAGACTGGGCCTGAGGGTAACTGGAACGGAGCAGACAGGAAAGAGTTGTTCAGCGGGGTGGTTTTGTGCGGAAGATGTTACTGAAATATATAGTGTTAAAGTGCCAGCCAGATTGAAAACATTGTAAAGATTTTAACGGGCACAAGTGAGTCCGTCATTTTGGACAGTTGATATGATAAAATAAGAAAAATCCATCGAATGGGAATAATGTGGTTTCAGATGAGGTGCGTGGAGAATATGTTTTTGACATCAAAGGAGATTGCTCAGAAATGGAGAGTCTCTGCTACTTGGGTTACTATACTCTGCAAACAAGGACGAATTAAAGGGGCTGTACGCGAGGGCAATAGGTGGCGTATTCCTGAAGATGCACAAAAACCAGAAGACAAACGGTTGCATAAGAATACTCACATCCAGGCACGATTTAGGTTTGTAGATTTGTTTGCAGGAGTTGGCGGATTTCACCAGGCTATGAGATATCTTGGTGGCGAATGTGTTATGGCAGCTGAAATTAACGAGGAATGCCGAAAAACATATCGTCTTAATTATCATATAGAAGAAAAAGAAATACGTGGTGATGTAACAAAGATCAATCCAAAGAGTATAGCCTCATTTGATGTTTTATGTGCAGGTTTCCCATGCCAACCTTTCAGCAAAGCAGGTGCTCAGAAAGGATTTCAGGATAAAACAAGAGGAAATCTATTCTATACAATTATGGATATTCTTGATGCACATCCAGAGGTGAAGTTTATTATTCTTGAAAATGTTCGTAACTTAGCTGACAAAACCGAAAACTGGGATATTATTACTTCTGAGTTGATGCAACGCAATTTTTATATTACTGAAGAACCGCTCATTCTTTCTCCCTCAGACTTTGGAATTCCGCAAATTCGAGAGCGAGTTTATATTCTCGGAATTCGAAAAGATATCCGCAATGAAAAGATTCTTAGCAATGGATTTATCCATAGGACAGATCTGCGATTAGAAAAGTATTTCAAAAAATGTAAGATAGGTGATGCTTGGACCATTCTTGAAGATAACGTAGACGATGCATACATAATTTCAGAAGAACAGGAGCAGATGATTTTTGCATGGGATGAATTTAGGCTGGGTACCGGGATTAAAGTGATAGGATTTCCAATTTGGATTGACAGTTTCGGTGTTGGAATAGACGATGACGAAGAAGTGTTTCGTGCTCAAGGATATGATGACATGCCTTTATGGAAGCAAAATTTTTTGCAGCGCAATAGGAGAATTTACCTTGAGAATAGAGATTTTATTGATGATTGGGTAAAGAAGTACGAAATGCTCAGCAGAATAAAACTTTATAAAAAGTTCGAATGGAATTGTGGAACAGATGTTGTAGATATCCATGATTGCTTAATTCAAATACGGCAATCAGGTATCCGTGCAAAGCGACCTACCTTTTATCCATCACTCGTTGCAATAGTAAATACTCCAATTATTTGGGACAAAAATAAAAATCATTTCAGAAAATTGACGCCCAGAGAGACTGCTAATCTACAGAGTTTCCATGGTAGCTTTAAGTTTCAAGGAACTGATGCTACCCAGTATAAACAACTTGGTAACTCAGTTAACGTACGTGTATTGAAAATTTTAGGTAAAAGCCTATTTGCATTGGCTAATGACGGATGGGATGGTGAATTAAATGTCAAAGAGCATTAATATTCGGCCAACAACCAGCGTATATGCTACCTATAAAAATATAAGATATGACCCTTGGACCGCAATTGCTGAGTTTGTAGATAATTCTACGCAAAGCTATTATGATAATATTGAGAGACTTGAATCTACCAAGTATTGGGATGGATTGACTGTCGATATTGAATATAAGCGTGACAAAATTAATGGAGATCGTCTTATTATAAGAGATGATGCATATGGCATGGATTTTCATGACTTTAAACGAGCAATTATGCTTGATAGCCCTCCAAAGAGAAAATCTCGCAGTGAGTTTGGGATGGGGTTAAAGACAGCGGCTTGCTGGTTTGGGAAATGTTGGAGTGTAGAATCTGTCGCACTTGGTTCTGGGGTGAAGTATAAGGCAACAGTAGATGTTGAAGCCCTCAGCAAATATAAAAATGAAGAAATTACTGTTGAGGAGATACCCTGTAGCACTAAAGAACATGGCACAATTGTTACAATCTGGAATTTAAACCGTACACTTTCTGGCACTCAAATTGGAAAAACCAAAGATCAACTGCGAGGAATGTACCGGACTGATTTACGATCTGGTAAAATAAAAATTTTATATAATGCTGTTGGTTTAGTCTATGAAACTCCGAAAGTACTTACCGAAATATTACCTGATGGAAGCGAGAAAGTATGGAAAAAAGATATTGATATCTCCTTTGATTTTAATGGAGAAGCAAAACGTGTCTATGGGTTTATTGGAATTTTAGATGAAGGTAGCACTTCGGGTGCAGGTTTTACTTTAATTCGATATGGGCGTGTAATCGTAGGTGGATATGAAAATGGGTATCGTCCTGAGGAGATATTTGAAAAATCAAACTCCTATGTGTACCAAAGGCTTTTTGGAGAATTAAACCTGGATGGTTGGCGGGTAACGCAGACAAAAGATGCCTTTGATTTATATGGTGGTCTTGAAGATATACTAATCGAAAAACTGAAAGATGAATGTGAGGATTACAGAAAGAAGGCAAAGGAATATCGCAAACGTCCAAAAGTTTCAATTAATACAGGAATTGAGACACTGGTAAATACATTCTCAAATGCTGGTGTCATTGATAATGCAGTTATCACGCCAATTCCTGATGGTATTGAAATCAATCCTTCTCAACTAGTTATTGATCAACAGATTGAAGAATCTACTGTTCCTTCCATTACTACACCAGATCCAGCAGATATTGAAATTGAGGGAGCAAACGGGAAACGAATCGTGTTTTCTTGCAATGGAGAACAATACATTTTCAATTTCATTTTAAAGAAAGATGCTCCAAATAGTAGGTGGCTAAATATTGTAAAGAGCGGAGAAGAGTATATTATTGAATGGAATATTCGGCATATGTTTTTCAAACCTTACATCAATGATGAGCACTTTTTAACAATTATGGAGCAGTTTACGTTTGCCCTTGCTTTATCTGAAATTGAAGCGATGCGGTTAAGTGTAGATGGAAAAATTGATCCGAGTAGTATTAGAACGAGGATGAATGAAACGCTTAAAGCTGTAATTATGGAGGGGCAATAATGAATGATAGTATTGAAATGAATTACTACACACCTGACACCGATACTTGGGCAGTTAGTCTTGACGGAAGATATATTTCTGCGGTACAAAACTATTTGGAAACAGATGGGATTCCGACAGAGGGGGTAACCGAAATTGTTACAAATGCAGCAAAGACTCTTTCTTATTGCCCTGCTCCAGAAGGTGCCGGTATATGCCAAAAAACGGGACTTGTGATTGGTAAAGTCCAAAGTGGTAAAACATCAAATTTTATTTCCATTACTGCGTTGGCCTTTGATAATAATTATGATATAGTTATTGTCCTCGGTGGCACTAAGAAGCCCCTTGTTAAACAAAATCGAGATAGGATTAAAGAATACTTCGCAACCACTAAAGATGTTCTTGTTTTGGATACAACCGATTTCAAAGATCAGTTAACTGCGCAAAAGATGCATCAATTTTGCAAAATGAACAAGAAAGTAGTGATTGTTGCTCTTAAACATCCCTCACAAATTAACTATATTGCAGATAGCATTTTCTGTGATTTCGTGCTAAGAGAAAAGCCTACTCTTATCATTGATGATGAGGGTGATGAGGCTTCTTTGAATACACTTGTAAAAAAAGGTAAAAAGAGTCCTACATATGAGGCAATCGAAAACTTAAAGGATCGACTTGAACGACACTGCTTTCTTTCTATCACTGCTACACCACAAGCAAATTTATTGATTGACACTTTGGATGTTCTGTCTCCAGATTTCGGTGTGCTTGTTGACCCAGGTAAAGGATACTGTGGACTTGATGTATATCACAGCGATAATACTTACACTAGGAGAATACCTGATAATGAGACATCATTACTTGATGATGGCATTCCCAAATCTTTTATTGACGCAATTTCGATGTTTTTTGTTGCCTGCGCTATTTTCAAGAATCGCGGTATGAAGCCTGGTGATAAATTATCTATGTTAATTCACCCAAGCCAACTAAAAGCAGATCACGAAATTGTCTTTAAAAAGGTTGAGGCGCTTATTAATGACTGGTGTCAAAAATCAGAAAATAAAAGGGATATTGCTTATGCCCCATTAAAAAAGATATTGTTGGCAGCATATAGAGAATATGAAAGAACTGGTGTTGAAGGACTTCTTCCTTTTGACATGTTAGAAGATGATATCATCCAAGCTATGATGGTTTGTGGGCTTCACAAGATCAATGGGGACAGTGTCCCAAAAGGTGCCGATGATATATATGACTATAACATATATGTTGGAGGTACCATGCTTGGACGAGGCCTTACTCTAAAAGGTCTCGCAATTACATATATTATTAGAACTGCAAAAGGCGTGTCTACAGCAGATACTGTTCAACAACGAGCTCGTTGGTTCGGATATAAAATGAGGTATCTAGACCTTTGCAGAATCTTTGCTGTAGGAAAGATAATTAAAGAATTTCGAGAGATTCGGGATCATGAAGAAGATCTTTGGGAAACTGTGCGGCAGGCAAATTGCCAAGGAACTCATTTTAAAGACATGGCACGTATTTTTTCGCTTAGTGATAGCTTGAAAATGACTCGTAGTTCGGTTGCAAAAACAGTTAACTATACTTTTAAATTCTGGAACAAGCAGAGAGAATTCCAAAATATTCAAGAATATATTGATAGTAATAAAGCTATTTTAGCGAAAGTTCGCTCCAAACATGCGGCTCAGATATTGATAAAACAGTATGGCGAAGGTGCCCCGTACGCTATTCTTTCTGACATAGAGTTTGAATACGCTAAGAGCAATATTTTCGACAAATTTTGTTTTGTTACTGGAGAAAAATTCAATAAATCAGTTATTGATAAACTCGCTATTTTGCTGAAACGAAAAAGTATTCAACCAAAGGTTGACATTATCTGGATGAGAGATGGACGTTTTTCGGAGCACCCCATTGATTGCGGTCATATCCCGAATTATAGTGTTGGTCGCCGCCCACAGAGTCTCAGTAAACCAGCAATATATCTTGGTGATGATTATCAATTTGTTTCAGAGGATAAAATGCAACTACAAATTCATAATATTAGAGATACTATTACGGGTATCGACAGTCCTACTTTAGCTTTCTATATTCCTAAAAATGTAATTGAGAAGTTAACAAATTTGGTAATCCGAGCGTGATGAGGTAGATCATATGAACATAGTTGAGGTATTCCAAAATCACTTTGCAACTGATAACGTGACAAATAATGATTTTTCACTTATCGAATATGATTCTGACATTCTAATTGGTATTGATAGATATCTACATGTTTGTGTTGTCGTTAAATCTGCAAATCTACGTAGGTTTCCAATTAAATACAAAACTCAGAAAATGAGTATTGAGTGTAATATGAGAGTCAGGTATGAAATAAAAAGCGAAGTTCATGAAGATACAGTTCATATTATTCGGTGTTTGTCAGAAAATCAGCGAGATAGGCATTTGTTTTTGGAACTGGCAGTTGTCCTGATTAAGGAAGGCGATTGTTCTGAAGAAGCTATTATCGAAACATTTAACACACTCCGGACCTTTTTTTATGACAAGAAACTAATCTCGGATAATGAATTGATTGGATTGTATGCGGAGTTATATACCATTTACAAATTTCATGAGACATTACAAATTGAAAAATATTGGCAATCGCAGGATCGGATGAAATTTGACTTTTCTATTTCTGAAAGGATTAAACTTGAAATTAAGGCAACCGTTAAAAGTACTCGTATACATCATTTTCTCCACGAGCAACTGATGACTGAAATATATGACATATATGTGTTGTCATATTTATTACGATATGATGATGAAGGTCTATCGTTATTTGATTTGCTAATGTCCTGTAAGGAACTTTTATGCGAAGATTCCAGAAAGTTATTGCGTATCAATTATGTATTAAAAAATGCAGAAGAAGAGCGACTTAGGAATGTGCGCTTTAACTGTAATTATACGGAGGCAAACAGGCGCTTCTATTGTGCAACTGATATTCCCAAGTTCAGTCAAAACACTCCTCGGGGTGTAGCAAACGCCGAATACGATTGTGTATTAGACAATGTAAAATCTATTGAAGATGATATGTTTATAGGAATTGTAATATCAACCCTGAGGAGGTAAAAGATGTTTAAAACATATGACTTATTTGATCACCGGAGCATAAATGATTTGGTTCCAGAGATTATTTATTATTACTTGTTTCAGGGGTTGAGTCTTTCTGCCATTGAATATAAATTATTCAAAACAAATGATTACCACGGGTGGTTAAGCAAAACGTTTTTAAACTATTACGGAATAGATACTGAAAAAGAAAATAAGGGGATTTTTGCAGATAAAAGTGTTCCAGAAGTAGTCAATGAACTTTATAAAAGTTCTAATATTGCTCATGTACGAGTAGCCAAGTTGTTAAAAGAAAAGTATTTATAGAGATGAGCATAATATGAAGCAACTCAAAGTACAGAAAATAGAAAACAATTCTCTCATTTCCTTGCTGAATAATTTTTTCCATTTTATTATTGCGACCTAAGCCATGTAGGAGAGGAGGTATGGAATTAACTGAGCAAAGAAGAGACATCAGAGATTAAAAAGTTTTGCGATGAAAAACTGGAGGCGTACTATTAGAGGCTAAAAAGATAGTGAGTAGGGATAACCTGACTGCATTAGTAAAAGTGCTTCATTCCGTCCCATATATTTCTCTGCCGTTGACATATATTCCACTCGACTTTCTCCCCCTCATTCGGTATTGTGTTGGTTGCCAAGAGCACCCTAAATACTGAGTACAGGAGGAAAAAGTATGGCCAGTATGAAAAAATGCATCGCTGCGTTGGCAGCAACTACCCTTGCAATTACCCTCACCCTTCCCGCCGCAACAGCAGAAGCACCAGCCAAGTCCATCCGGATAAGTAGTTACAAGGGCAGTACCCTGGAGGTGGGAGAGCGGAGCGGCCTCATCATTGGCCCCAGCAGTACGGACTATACCGTCACCTCCAGCGACCCGGACACGATAGCGGTGGAGCAGGTGCTGACCTTCTGGGTTGCCGTCGCCAAGGCGGAGGGGGGCGCGAAGATCACCGCCTCCAACAGTGCGGGAGAGTTCGGAGCCGTAACGCTGACAGTCGGCCCCGCTACTCCTGCCACACCGGAAGCCCCTGCTGGCGGGAACAGCGTCAGTCTAACGGACAACCTTGAGATACGGCAGGAGATAGTCCAGTTGGTCAACCAAACCCGTAAGGCCAATGGGGTATCGGAACTGCCCATCAACGAAGCACTGATGAAGGCTGCCCAAGTCTGCTCCAACCAGCGTTATACCTGGCATCACGCCCCGGAGGAGAGCCAGGCCGCTGTTGATGCCGGCTATCCCTACGGCTTCGGTGACAACCTGACTGTGTTCACCGGCACAGCCGATGCCGCTCGGCGTGCCGTCGACAACTGGATCAACTCCCCTGGACACTTCGAGACCATGATCGACCCGAGATGCGACTGCATCGGGGTGGGCGTGACCCAGTGCGACGGGATCACATACTGCTACATGTTTGTTGGAATCCCCAACAGCGTCAACTTCTACGCATAGCAACCGCCCAACGAAACTCAAGAGCAGACCGCATCTGCGGTCTGCTCTTGGCTTTCAGATTCTGCTCCTCAATATCCAAAGAAAAAAGTCAAGCCGCTACGAAAAGCACACAGCAATGCCCTTATGGTCAGACAGCAGCTTATCCTGATTCTATTCTGTGATCTGAATGCCACTGTTGGAGATAAAGCGCTTCGAGACAGCAATGTGGTCAATGCACTCTGCCTCGTTTTTTGTAAGCAGCTCGATGTCGTAATCGGAAAAGGTGCGGAGCAAAGTCTCTCTGCCCTGCTTCGTAAAATAGTAACCGTCGGAAAAGCTACAGTTGAAGTCGCCGCAAACACACAGAGGTATCCCACTATTGGAGAGCCTCTTGATATCGTCGAGCTGTTGGACCAAGGACTGCTGAAACGAAGGGTGTCTGTTTCCATAAATGCCGATGATGGTTCCGTAGACCAACAGACGGCCTTTAGGGGTCTCCAACTCAACACACAGTGCGGTATACTCGTCACAGGTCTTATGCTGTCGGATACAAGGGTAATTTGTGTAGATGGATACTCTGTTCTCGGTGAGGTTATAGAATACAGGCTGAATATCTGTCAGCGGCGGCGTGTGGAAGCTGTACGGATAATCCAGTCTCACACGATGGTCTGTCTCGGTAAGCACGAGGATATCCGCCTGAGTCTGTTCACAGGCAAACAGAATCTGCTCCAGGAATTTTTTGTGCCTCAGCCGTTCGATGTTCCAAGTGGCAATCCTCAAGTCGCATCTCCTCCTGTGTCCAATTCAACGATGCGGTTCGTCTGTCAATATTTTATACGATTCCAAATGGATAATCAAGGCCGCCCATATCGTCGGACACAAAGAGTACACCCCAACAGCCATGGGAAACTTTATAGTATTCCCGATTCCAAAAATTTTTATACGCACCCTCTTGACAAAAGCTGCCTGATCGAGTATCCTATACACAGAACATATATTCGAGTACAACAACTGAACAAACTGCCTCGCTCTACTTCCGACTTACATATCCGAGGCTGTGCAAGACCTTGCGGTACGATATTCTGTACCGCTGGTTGTTTTGCCAGCAGGGATGTGTAGGTTTTTTATTTTCTCCGGTATGGCAAAGACAGCGTGAATGGCTATCACACTCTATCCTGTGCTCCAACGCAGAGAGAAAAAATCATCACAACTGATAAGGAGAGCAAGTACAGTATGAAAGAATCCATCTACAAGACCTATGACGAACTGCCGCTGTTTCTGAATGCGGAGACAGTGGCAAGGGTGCTGGGCGTCTCGCCGTCCAGCGGATATGAGCTCATGCACGAACCAGATTTTCCGGCACTGCGCATCGGCAGCCGCATCGTGATCCCCAAGGAGGCGTTCATCCGTTGGGTGGAAGAGCACACAGGAGGTACGGCGTGAAGAAATACGATCTCTATTCCAAAGGCGACCCAGCCAAGAATTTTTCTCCTCTGCCCAATGAGGTGTTCTATCTGGACCTGTCCTACGGCGCCATCGCAATCTACGGTTACCTGATGCACATCGAGGACAGGAAGACCTTCCAGTCCTACGCCAGCTACAACACCATCGGCAGAGCGGTGAAGATGAGCGCCAACACCGTGCGAAAGTACGTGCTGGAGCTGGAGGACAAGCACCTCATCCGCACGGAGTCCACCACCGTCGTCACGAGGGACGGGCGCAAGCGCAACGGTACACTGCGCTACCACATCCGCCCCATCCGTGAAGCGGTGGATCACTACCACGAGCGGCAGCTCTGTCAGCTGGAGCTGGACGTAGAACGGCAGAAAGCACAGGCACGATTGTCGCGGCTGTGCGCGGCTCAGGAGCCGCCCCTGTCGGCTGGGCATCCTACAACACCCCCAACAGTGGAACGCGGCGTGTCGGGGCTGTGCGGCCCGGTGTGCAAAGTGGGTGGCCTCAGCGATTTTCAAAACGGTCAGGTGAACCGGGGGGTCGAAAAAAGTGCAGGATAAAGGCGTGGCGCCTTACGCCGCCACGCCGGGTCACACCGGCCCGCAATGCGGGCCGGGAGGCGGGAAAACCGAGGTTTGAAGCCGTTTGCGGTACATTTTGCGAGGAACTGTGCAAGGTGGAGAATGGCATTACTTTTCCCGGTATGGCGCTGGATTTGGCATTGGATACAGGCAAAGGCTTAGAGCCGCAAGGGAAATCCAGGCATTACAGGTGGCAAATGCCCCGAAAAATACGATTTTGGAGGATAACATCATGGCAGAAGAAAAAGTGAGATTTCAGATGAGGATCGACCCGGACACAGACCGGAAGATCAAAGCGGCGATGCCGCTGG
>Ga0137307_102866_pt1 | contig 11182 bp, 6 predicted proteins | sample NAcewD2O_March_2_FD_97180 | JGI IMG/M metagenome (GOLD analysis project Ga0137307, IMG submission 97180) | Mouse cecal microbial communities from Vienna, Austria - N-Acetylglucosamine amended D2O_March | ecosystem: Host-associated > Mammals > Digestive system > Large intestine > Cecum | place...
CGTTCGCCTACTTTATGTTCCGTCTTGATAGCTAACGTGCTTTCTACAGACGGGTGGAATTTATCATAGAAATTCTTCATGATAGAAGTCCACTTTACTTCTCCTTCTGCAATTTCGTCAAATTCCTTCTCTACGCTGGCGGTAAAGTTGAAATCCAGAATGTCCGGGAAATACTCGGTAAGGAAATCATTTACCACAGTGCCAATATCCGTTGGGAGTAATTTAGCCTTTTCTGCACCGGTAATTTCAGTATGATTTTCGTCTTTAATTTGATGATCCTTTAATGTCATGACATTAAACTGGCGTTCTTCACCGTCTTTATTGCCTTTCTCCACATATTCGCGTTGCTGGATGGTAGAGATGGTAGGCGCATAAGTGGACGGACGTCCGATGCCCAGTTCTTCCAACTTGCGTACAAGACTTGCTTCCGTATAGCGTGGAGGGCGTTGGGTGAAACGTTCGGTTGCAATGATAGGTCCATGTTCCAACTTCTGACCTTTCTTCAGAGGAGGAAGCAAGTGGCTTTCATCTTCCTGTTCGTTGTCGTCATCATAAGATTCACGGTACACACGCAGGAAACCGTCGAACTTAATCACCTCACCGATAGCTGTAAATACATCGCTGCTGCCACTTATCGTTATGGTAGCAGTCGTCTTTTCCAGTTCCGCATCTGCCATTTGTGAAGCAATAGTGCGTTTCCAGATCAAGTCATATAGTTTCTTCTCTTGTGCTGTTCCTTCAACGGATTGGTTCTCCATATAAGTAGGGCGGATGGCCTCGTGAGCCTCTTGTGCACCCTTGGTCTTGGTATCGAAATGGCGGGGATGTACATAGCGGTCGCCCATCATTTTGATGATAGCGTCTTTACTGCCTGCTGTTGCAAACTCCGAGAGGTTGACAGAGTCCGTACGCATGTAAGTGATGAATCCCGATTCGTATAAACGCTGCGCGAGCATCATGGTTTGAGCTACGGTATATCCCAATTTGCGTGCGGCTTCCTGTTGCAAAGTGGACGTTGTGAACGGAGCAGGAGGCGTTTTCTTGATCGGGCGGGTGGTAATATCATCGATTGCAAAGCTCGCTCCCTGACAAGCGTCGAGGAAAGCCTTTGCTTCTTTTTTTGTTTTGATACGGCGAGCCAGTTCAGCTTTCATTTCCACCAGTTTTCCATCCATGTCCGGCACGAGGAATATGGCAGTGACGCGATAAGCAGCTTCCGTTTTGAAGGCATGTATTTCACGTTCACGTTCAACGATCAGGCGGACAGCGACAGACTGAACACGTCCGGCAGAGAGTGCCGGTTTCACTTTTCTCCAAAGTACGGGAGAGAGTTCGAAACCTACGATACGGTCCAGAATCCGTCGTGCTTGCTGTGCATTTACGAGGTTGAGGTCAATGTCGCGTGGTTGTTCAATAGCTTTTAAGATAGCGCTCTTCGTAATTTCATGAAATACGATTCGTTTTGTGTTTTCCGGTTTTAGTTTCAAGACCTCATACAGATGCCAGGCAATCGCCTCTCCCTCGCGGTCCTCATCGGATGCGAGCCATACGGTTTCTGCCTCTTTAGCTTCTGTCTTTAGTGTGCTAACCAGCGTCTTTTTGTCTGCCGGGATTTCGTAGCTGGGTTTAAAATCATTATTTACGTCGATACTGAAATCTTTTTTCTTCAGATCGCGTATGTGTCCGTAACTAGAAAGGACTTTGAAATCTTTCCCCAGAAACTTTTCAATCGTTTTTGCTTTTGCCGGAGACTCGACAATGACAAGGTTTTTCTGCATAATTCTTTCTTTTATAATGGCTTGTACCACAATATTCGGGGACAAAAGTAAAAAAAAAGATTCTCCCTACCTTATATTATAAGGAGAATTTAATAAAATCTTGAGATTTACATCTATGAGGGTAAAGGCTAATATGGTAAATCTTAAAATTTGATTCAGGACGTTCGGTGGTATATATTAAAATGAAATAAGATGATATTTAATGCAATATGCCCATCTCGAATAGTACGGGATGGGCATATTGTGTTTTTACTATATTCTGTCTATTTCCCTTAGAATCGGAAACTCAATCCTCCTAAGAAATTGAATCCTTCCGTAGGATAACCTAAATAATATTGATATTTCTTGTTCAGCAGGTTATGTACTTGCGCATAAACAAATACTCCTTTGAATACATTATAGCTAGCTCCGATATGCAAATCATTAATTGCGGTCATTTTTGCATACTCTTTCACTTCTTTCCGGTTGATGTAATCATAACCTAGATTTATGTTAAGAGCAGAGATTGGATGAATACGTACATTGAAAGACATTTCACTGGCTGGTTTCACTGCCAACAGATATTCCTCTGTTTTGCTGTCCCAATTACGGTAAGTATATTTGGCTGATATTCCGAAGATATCCTTGTAATCGTAACTGATTTCACCTCCCAGGTAAAGATTATCTGTATTGTCTTGAGCAAAAGAGAGATAAGAACCTGAATGAATATCATTTGGGTCAAAACCTAAATAACATAAGTCGTTCTTTAGATTCTGATAACCACCGAACACATTGAACCAAAGTCCCGGATAAGGGCTTGCTTTGAATCCGATACTACCGTTGATTTGCTCGTAAGTATCATAAGGACGTTGTACGTATCCCAAAGTAGCAGTGGTATTTGCCTCTGGCAGTTCACTGTACGGACAGATATTTTCAAGTCTGCGGAAATCATTCAATTGCTTACCGCCAGTTGCTTTTGCATAAACAATGTAGCTATCAGAGAAAATATACTGTGCGGTGATATCGGGTGAGATACGGAAAGACTGATCAAATCCGAAAGATAAATCTACATTGGCTCCGATATGCAATTTCCAGTCATCATTATCCAGTTCATAATATGGATTTAAAAGAAGCGTTGTGTAGTTTTTGAAGTATTCATCTCCGGTGGAAACATTCTTTGTATATCCGTTGTAGAGAAGATTGTTCATTTCCAAAGCGATAGTTATTAATTGTTGGTCACCGATAGCTCCCGTGACATCGCCTTTGGTGCGTATGATTGTTTCCTTGATACCTGTATTGGCTTCAGATTCATTGAACATGTTATGCTGACGTTCATACATCAACAGATTTGTTTCTGCATTGAAACGCAGTGGTGCAGTCTCATCAGTGAAATGAATGCCCGCATGGAAGTCACCGGATGTGAATTTCTGCTTGCTGTTTACGCTTTCCGGTTGGAAGTTGAAGTTGCTCAATCCGAAGTTTCCGGCAATATTTAAATCCAACTTATCAAATTGATGCGTGTAATCCACATTTGCGCGTGTGCGATAATAAAATGCATTCCATTTTTCGGAGTCTGTGAAAGGAAGCGTTAGTTTACCATCCATTCCATCCATTTGGAAACGTACATTCAATTTGTCTTTTTGCGACAGGCGGAATAGATAATTGGCAAGAACATCCAAATTGCCATAATTACCATATCCGGCACGTACATATCCCGGGGTAGTGCCGGGTTGAACTTCTTTTCCGGTATAGGGGCGCATCAGGCCTGCCGGAACGGAAGTAGCCGGAAAGAATGTTGTAGCATACTCTACTTCTTTCTTGCTCACTGTCGGTTCTTCTACTTTAGGCAGGACGTTTACTTTCGAAGCGTCCATAATGTCCGGGTTATATTCTTGTTCCACAACGACCGTGCGGGTCATTGTTGTATCCTTCGGTTGGGTGGTTTGGGCTTGAAGGCAGGATGGCATTGAGATTGCCAACGCGAGTCCTCCTATTATATAATGAGATCGTTTCATACTTTTTTATTTTTTAATTCTCAATTCTCAACTTTCAATTTATTAAGTCTGCTTTCAATCATGCTTTCAATATCGTCATTCCCTTGATAATTCTGTTGCAGACTAAGCAGATATTGGCGTGCGTCCAGATCTTTACCCGTAGCGTGATAAACGTCGGACAGAAGGACAAAACTGCGCGCTAGCCAATAAGCATGTGGTGTACTCTGCTCTATATAGTTGAGCAGTTCTTTCTCTGCAGCGGCGTATTCTTTTGCGTCGTAGAGGGATTGTGCAACCTGATATTTAGCTTCGGCACCGTAAGAATTACGTGTATCTTTAGCAAGTTCACGATAGTCTTCCATTGCTTTCTTGTCAGCCTTTTGCTTGGTGTAGGCTTTAGCACGGTAATAAAGAGCTTCGTTTCTTAGCTCCGGACTAAGCTTGGCTTCTGCGAGCAGGTCGGTAGCTGCATGGATGGTTTCTATATCATCTTGCAATAGGAAGGCACAACGCAAAATACCCGTTTCAGCAAGTTGGCGGCGCTCTACGTTGGTTGCTTTTTCTTTCAGCATTTTGTAGCTAGCCAATGCTTCAGCCATATTCTGCTGGTTGAATTGCACTTCAGCGCGCAAGATCAGTGCCTCTTCTGCAAACGGGTTGTTAGGATATTCTAGCAGTTTGCCGGAATGGAGAAGAATCATATCGTAATTTTTCTGCTCGTTTCCGATCAGGCAGAGATAATAATGTGCGTTCAGGCTGAAGGCTCCTTCTGGGAAAGTTTGCAGGTATTTGTTGAGGCTTGTTTTGGCTTCTTCCATTCTGCCTCGTGCATAAATCTTTTCTGCGGCGACATACGTAAGCGAGTCTTGTTCGTTAGTATCGAAACGGATATGTCCCGGCATGGCATTTGCTAAAGCTGCAAATTCGTCGATGCGGTTGAGGTCTACATAAATAGATTTCAAATCACGCATGGCAAGGCGTGCTTCTTCACTGCCCGGATATTTCTCGATAACTTGTTTGTAGGCTTCGATTGCTTGGTTGTAGTCTCCTTTCTGATAGTACAATAGTCCGATTTCTGCAGCGGCTTTCCGGCTGACAGGACTTTCGGGATATTTGCTTAGCAATTCCTTGAAAGAAGTAATGGCTTGGTTGTTGTTATCCATGAAAACATAGGAACGCCCTTTTTCATAAATAGCATTTATGGCATAAGGAGAAGCAGGGTATTTTCCTACCAGACGGTTCAGTAAGGTAATCTTACCGGTATAGTCTTTCTGCAGACCGGATACAAGAGCCAGTTGATAGAAAGAATAATCTCCGGAGGAAGTATTCATCTGTTCGGCTTGCGAATAATAATGTTTGGCTTCTTCGAAGTTACGTACATGCAGGTGGCAGTCACCGATACGATTGTATGCATCGGCAAGTGCGGTTGCATTCTCACCTTTCTCCAGTTGAATGTATTTCTGGAAGTAATTGCTTGCTTGCGTATAGTCTTTTCGATGGAAAGCGATATATCCTAAGTTATAATTGGCAAGCGCATACATTTCATTATTGGATTGGGTGGTCAGTTGCAGATAAGCATTAAAATCCCGTGCGGCTTCTACCATTCGGTTTAAACGGTAATAGGATTCTCCACACCAATAGTAAGCGTCTGCCTTGGTCTGACGATTGTATTGGCCGATGGCAATGGATTGGTTCAGATATTTCAGAGCTTGTTCAAAGTCGGCGTTAGCGAAAGATTGAGTTCCTAATTGGAACAATATCTTCTGTTTGGCTTCCAATATTTGCGCGCTTGGTTTGGCAATCCGGTCGATTGATTTCAATGCTGCATCGTAGCTACGTGTATTCATGTAAACTTCCACCAGGTAACTGCTGACTTTTTCAGCATAAGGAGAAGTTGGAAATTCATTCAAAAATTTCTCGAAGGCAGTAACTGATTCACCGAAAGCAGAGAAAGAAGTCTCGTGCAAGCAAAGAGCGTAGTTGTAGGCTGCCTGTTCCTTGATTTGCATATTGGCATTAGAGGCAGCAGCTTGTTCAAAAGCCATGCGTGCTTTGTTTTTCTCTGCCAGTTGCAGATAAGAGAGTCCCATGTGGAGATATGCATTTTGGGTCAGAGCATCGTTGTCAGTTGTCACCTTACCTAATGTTTCGGCTGCTTTGGAGTAGACTTTTGTTTGGTAGTAGGAGAGTCCTAGCATATAAAGGGCATCTCGGCGGGGAGCCGAGTTATCCTTATTCAAGTAATTGTTGAATGCTTCTACGGCTTGGTGATATTGTTCGAAGTGGTAATAGGCATTTCCCAGAATACGGTACATTTCTGCAGCGTGCTCGTTGTTCGGGTAGGCTGACAGGTAGTTTTGTGCTACAATTTGTGCCTTATCATAGTTTTTGAGTTGCGTATAGATTTCGGCTATATAATAAGGAACGAGTGCTTTGTACTTCGAGTCGTTCTGTAAGGGAAGGAAACCTTTCAATGCTTCACTATAGCGTTTTTGTGTATAGCGGATATAAGAAAGATAATAATCACAATCTTTGGCATATTGGGGGCTGTTGGTGCGCAACGTTTCAAACCAGATAGCTGCTTCTCTTAGATTATCGGTTTTCAGATAACAGGTAGCCAGTTGGTAGGTGCAGTCATCTCGTTCTTCATTACCCAACAAATCAAGATCGGCAGAGTTGAAGAGTGCCAGTGCTTCATCATATTTTCCTTCGTAGAAATAGCAGGAGGCTAACAGCGCATAAATGCGGTTAGCGTATGGAGTATCAGGGTAACGGTCGAGATATTTGCGGAGGAGTTCGATACGGTTTTTATCTTTCAGTTCGTAAGCCGAACTGACCAGCATATACTCTGCGTCCTGAAGAAGACCGGCTGCAGGCTTCTGTTTTACAAATGCTTTCAAGGCCGGCAAAGCAGCTGCATAATTCTTTTCTTGGAAAAGTTCTTTTCCTTCTTTATAAAGGTTGTCAGTCGAAGTGAACTTATCACTTGTCTGGGCAAATCCTATAATGGGCGTGCAGCAGATGGCGGCACAAATGAGTCTAGTAATTTCTTTTTTCATAATCGGGTGTTTATGCAAAAATACTACATATCTTTTAATGAGAATCCTTTGAAAGTTATTTTATAATCATTTAATTCTTTATGTAAAGTTTCTCCTTTCTTTTCCAATGCTGGGATACTTATTTTTCTCGAATTTCTTTTTACTTCTCCGATAAGTGCTGTTTTGTTAAAGCGGTTGAGGGCGATCAGGTCTATTTCATTTTCTCCGTTTTTGTCCCAATAGTTACCTACATCGGTAACTTCCTCTTCTTCAGCGATAAGTTCACGGAAATATTTTTCTAACAGTAGGCCGCTGTATTGTTCATAGTTCTTTTCTACATATTCTATCAGTAAATGGTTTTTCCCCATTTCCAGTACTGCGTTGTTTGAGAAAATAAAGCGAAACCAGAATCGTAGAAAATTGTCTTGCAAGCAATAACGGGTAGCACGACTATTAGGTTTAGCGAACATCGGTTTCACTTTTTTGATTAATGAATATTCATCCTCAAGGTTGGCTAAATAGGAACCGGTGTTTTTATTGATGATGGAATCGATTTCTCGTTGTGTTGTTTTTCCTTCTGCAATGAGAGATAGGATAGAAAAATAATTGGCATAGTCTTTCCCGAACTCGGAAATCAACATGTCTTTGCCTTCTGTCAGAAATGGTGAGCCTTCGGAAAGTGCATAATTTATCATGGCAGTTTTATTAAATGCTTTCGCTTCCATCAATAGGGTGATGTATTTGGCTACTCCACCTGTCAGCAAATACAAGCAAAGCAAATCTTCCGCTGTGAATTGGGGGGCATGGTCTGCTAGAATCTCTTTGATAACGGTGGTGGTGAATGGATGCAGGGCAATTCGGGCGGTAAGGCGTCCGTATAGTGGCTCCTTGCGGTCTTCGAATATTCTTTTCATCATTGAATAAACAGAACCGCATACAATGAAATTGATTTTGGAAGTCGCGTGATATTGGTCCCAAATACGTTGTATGTCACTGACGATAGACGGATTGATATAGAGAAATTCTTGAAATTCGTCAATGATTAATGTGAAATTTTCCTTTTGGGAATGTTGCATCAGCAGTTCAAAGAGCTGTGCGAACTCTCTGATTTCTCCATAGATACGAATGCCAAGCGTTTCCTGAATGACTGGTTGATATTGTGCGCAAAGCAGGACTTCACTCTTTCTTGCTACAAATATATATACGAATCGGGTGTCTTTGGCAGACTCTAAGAGTAGAGCTGTTTTTCCGATTCGTCGGCGTCCGGTCATTACAGTAAAGCAAGCGCTCGTTTGTGATTGCTCTTTAGCTGCATACAGTATCGCCATTTCTTTCTTTCGGTCGTAGAACTTCATATTATTGCTATCTTAATGGCGGTTAATTTAATAGCCGTTAAATTAATAGTGGTTACAAAGATAACACAATATGTTGTATTTTCTTCATTTATAGTAATATAATATGATTGTTTAAGATTGTGTGATAAATTGCTCTGATCTATTTAGTTGAGATGAGCTTCTATTTTACAAATACATCAATTGACTACTGAAAAATGGCTCATCTTAAAAAAAGGAATATTTGAACGGGAATAAAAGGCGTAATTACTGGGAGGGATTGAGAAATATAAAAAAACGCAGAGATTTGTAGGTGCGAAATTCTTTCTTTTTGTTATAGGAGATATTTGTCGATTAAATTGTAATGCTTTTCTTCTTTTTCACTTGTTGTGTAAACTGAAATGTGGTTAGAAACTGGCATTTTGTTGTTTGTTGCCTTTTCGATATTTGTGATGAAATAGAAGAAAAACGGTCTTAATTTTCCCTTATTTTTCTTCCTCACCGAGCAAAAGTTGCTTCGTCGGTGAGAAAGGAAGCGTTCCTCAGTGGGGAAGAACTCCTTGGTTTTAAACCAACGAATCTTTTCTTGATAGAAAAAGATGCATATTCGACTTGAATTTATACGGTATTTGCCTATGATTTTGCATACAGTTGCATGTTTTTATGCATTTTATTCTCCAGATCATTATTTTTTTATCTGATGTTTTGGAGGAATATCTTAAAAATGGGACATAACTATAAATGAAATACTCTCAATCTATCAGGCTGATGAGATTATCTTAGCGGCATTGAGCTAGAAACAAGCTAAGTCCGCGACGGATAGAATCCAACCCAAAATCTTCCGGATGAATCTCGGAGAGAGGTAGGAAGAAAGAATCTGCTACATCATCCATGGCGGAGAAATGGCTCATGTCTTCTACAGTGCAGAGGAAAAACATATCGAGAGTATGTACAGGGAAACCTGAATAAACATAAATATTGGGAAGTGTGAACTGGTAAACGGCTTTTTTAACTTTCAGCCCTGTTTCTTCCAGTACTTCGCGGGCAACACCTTCTTCACCTGTCTCGTTCATATCAATAAATCCTCCGGGAAGATCAAGAGTTCCCTTTGCCGGTTCTTTAGCACGTCGGCAAACAAGCAATTCGTTTTTCTCATTCAAGATAAGTGCCACAGTAGCAGCGGAAGGGTTAAAGTAATAGACAAAGCCGCAATCTGTACATTTTTTGGACTTTTCGTTATTTACCTCGAAATGCGGAGAACCACATTCAGGACAATATAGGAATTGAGCTAGAGGGTGTTTCATAATCGTATATACTTCCAGTTTTTTTGTTTATGTACGCAAAGGTATAAAATGCTTTTATTAATTTCAGCTATCATAGCATAGAAATATTCGATTGGACTTTTCTGAAAGGGCGGGCTTTCTGCCTTTATCTTTGCCCCGAAAACAATAAATAAAATGTTGTTTCTGATATTGGCAGACCCGACAGATGCTTTGAGGCATACACTGGGTGTATATATCGAAGAAGAGGGTATGGTTTATCGTGGTACATTCGTTCTCAATCTAGAAGGAAAGATTAAAGTGGTAGAACTGTGATAGGAAATGATGATAAACTGACTGCCCTGTGCATCAAAGATCGTAAGAAGAACTCAGAGTCAGGATGTTGAATGCAAAGGGAGAAACCTTGTTGGATATAACGGTCTGAATAATGTATATGATAGCTTGAATCATAAAATTGAATTTCACCCCAAAAGTTAGATACTAAACTTTTGGGGTGATTTATTTATGTTGATAATACCTATAGTTCCTTTACTTCTTTTTTTATTTTAGCTTCCTCCTGAGATGACAATGAATGTCAGGCCTAAAATGAATAATATAAACATGACTCCCAAAAGTCTGTTTGTTGCTTTGGGGCTACCGGTAAATTCTTTCCAGATGAAAACACCCCAAAGAGCAGCAATCATCGGTGCTCCTTGTCCAAGTGCATAAGAAATGGCTGCTCCCGCTTTTCCTGCAGCAATGTAGCTTAATGCCGTACCTAATCCCCAGATGCATCCTCCGAGAATTCCTACCATGTGTGTACTCGCTTTCCCTGCAAAATATTCTTTGTAGGTGACAGGTATACCGACGAACGGACGCTTCATCACAAGTGTATTGAAGAGGAAGTTGCTTAGGAAGATTCCGATAGCAAAGATGAAGAATGCGGTATAAGGAGTTGCCATTCCGGTTGTCGGTGATTCAAAGTTGTTCAAATCCATGGCAGCGGCGACAAACCGGTAAAAGAATGACATCAGTATACCGGCAATAGCAGCAAGAATAATTCCCTTTTTGCTGTTATTGGTTCCCGCCTTCTGATTCTTACCGGCTGCAATACCGTTGCAAATGATGGCGATAACAATCAGCACGACTCCTGTGAATAGCCAGAACGGATCTCCTTTGGGAGAGCTGAAATAATTAATGAACACTCCCAATACTAATGCCAGTCCTACTCCTAATGGAAAAGCTACCGCCATCCCGGCAATGGATACAGAGGCGGAAAGGAGAATATTGGAAGCATTGAAAATAACTCCTCCGATAAGTGCACTGGCAATATATGCCGCTTCCACTTGTTGGATGTCTTCCAGAAAACCTCTTCCCGAATCTCCGAAATTTCCTAGTGTGAATACCAGAAGTAGGGCGAACAGCAAGATGCCGATGGTGTAGTCCCAATAATAAAGTTCATAACGCCAATTCTTACTGGCCAGTTTTTGGGTATTCCCCCACGATCCCCAGCATATCATTGTGATAAAGCAGAAGATAATAGCTAAGGGGTAACTATTGACTATATACATAATGATTTTTTTTAAAGGTTTCAATTTTCTTTTCCTGTCACTTGTCTTATAAGTGCCTTGCGGGTTGCCTGAATATTTTCTTCCCCTTGAATAGTGAGATATTGGTGTTTCCCATTTTCAGAAGTAGAAAACATACTTTGTCCGATACTGTCTATGGTGATTGTTCCTTTCTCGGATAAATTGAAATAATTATTGTCCGGTTCTATGGCTTGTAGCACGGATGTCAAATCCC
>Ga0137307_102867_pt1 | contig 11177 bp, 8 predicted proteins | sample NAcewD2O_March_2_FD_97180 | JGI IMG/M metagenome (GOLD analysis project Ga0137307, IMG submission 97180) | Mouse cecal microbial communities from Vienna, Austria - N-Acetylglucosamine amended D2O_March | ecosystem: Host-associated > Mammals > Digestive system > Large intestine > Cecum | place...
TGATTTCAACGAGAATGTGGCAGCCAAAATCAATCTTTACACCTATCTCGAGCCGGTGGAGGGTGCCGGCGGATGCTACCGCATGTTCTTCGACATGCCCGACTTGCAGAGCGTCTGCGATTGGTATCTCCAGGACGAGGCTCACAAAATCTCCTTTGAAAAAGGCTTTGCCGCTATGCGCCATTATCTCACCGGAAAGGGGATAGGCACCGGCGAGGCGTTTGACCCGCAGGAGATTGCCGAAATGAAATCGTATGGCTACGACATAACAAAAAAATATGCTCCCGGCGATGACGGGATTGTGATGTCGAGCTACGAGCAGATTTTCGCTGACCCCGACTTGTTGTTCAACTGGTTGAAACTTAATATGATTAAGTTCCTTACCCCTGAACGTTGCCCCCAGATTACAATCCAGGGCATCTATCTGCCCGACATGGCCAAGGAGCTTCGCAGCCACCGCCTTGTTGACATGGTTATGAACTATTTCCCCCGTCTGCACACCTCAACACGCTACTACCTTATCAGCGGTTCTGTCACCGATGCATCGGGCGTGGAAGGCACTGCCGGCGATGTATACAATGCCACGGGTGAATTCGGTTTTGCCAATGCCGCCGGTACGGTTACCGCCGGGAAAGCATCGCAATGGGTGCTTAAGCCCGTCAACGATACCGACAATGTGTTCTGTGTGGCACCGCGTGCAACCGACGGCGACAAATACTATTCGGCAATCTACACCGATTTCCCCATGCGGGCTGTCAACAGAGTCAACACGGAGTTCCACACCATGGGTGAGACCACATTTGTTGAGCCTATCAATGGCGTTGATTACCATTATGTGGAGATTGAGCAGCTTGCCGGTGATGTGCCTGCCCGCACACCCGTGTTGGTGGTGTGTGCTACCAACGAGCCGGCCGACAACCTGATTGTCCCCGCGTTCGACACGGTTCTGCCGGGTCCGGCCGACCCGACGGTTCCGGGTTTTGAAATCAGCGACGATGAGACCGCCGTTCAGCATTCTCCCGCAAGAGGTGTGGCGCGTGCAACCGGCGTAAGCCCGTTCTTTAACGGTGTGCTGCTGGCCACCCCCATCAACGCCGAGAGCATGAAGAACATGTGGGGTATAGAATATGACGAGGCAAAGAACCCGGTGCACCGCCTCACAACTTATGAGAGCGGCGGTGTAAGTTCGCTTTGGTTCGAGAAGAACACAGGCACGCTCAATGCCAACGAGGCTTGCATCGTGACGGCTCCCAAGCCTGCAAACAAAATCAGCGTAGGTATGCCTACCCCCGATGACATCGCCACCGGTATAGAGACCGTAGGTGCCGACGGCACGGCTAAGCCTGCCGAGGTGTACGACCTCAAGGGTAACCGCGTTGACGAGATGCTCCCCGGACGCATCTACATAATTGATGGTGTGAAAGTTTTTGCACATTGACATGAGTCTGCGTCTCCGTTTGCTGTGCGCGTTCCTCATACCTTTGGTGTGGGGTGTGCGTGCGGAGGGCAAGCTCCCGGATGATGTCGGTGATGACTTCGTGGTGGCATCGCTGCTTGTGGTGTCGCCCGGGCCGGCGGTCTATCAGGTGTTCGGGCATGCGGCATTGCGGATGCAGTGCCCGTCGGCCGGCCTCGACAATGTTTTCAGTTTCGAGACCGACCTCGCCGGAGGTGTCCTCGGGCAGTTCATTGGAGGTGCAAGCGGCAGGTTCCGCGTCATCCCCGCGCAGGAGTACATCAAATCGTTTGCCGCCGAGGGGCGCGGAGTGACGGCCTACCGCCTTAACCTCACCCTGCCGCAGAAACGCAAATTGTGGAAAATGCTCGATAATGCAGCATTCAGCAACGGTGAGAGGGCATTCAATATGCGCAAGGTGCATTGCCTGTCGATGTGTTTTGTGCAGATGGAGCAGGCTCTTGTTCCCGACACCATCGATGCAGGTGTCCCGGAACTGCAGGCACTGGACAATGCCGCGATGATGGATTGCGTGATGGAGGCTGACCGCCCCTGGGCTGCGTTGGCCTACAAAATCGGAACCGGTTCGGAGTGTGATGACGTGGATTCTTGGCGCACACGCACAACCCCGCTGTTGTTTTCACGGACATTCCGGGATGCACGTATTGTGTCGCCCGACGGGCTTTCCCGTCCTTTGGTGGTTGCACCACCCGAGCAACTGGTGGATCCGGCTGATGATTTCGCTTTCAGTGGGCTTCCCCCTTTGGCCGTGGCGGCGTTGTTCCTGCTGTGTATAGTGGCTTTATGTGTGGCCGATTTCTCCGGCAAATGCCGCAGGGTGGTGTCTGTCGCCGATGGTAGCCTGCTGGCTTTGCAGACGGTGCTTTCGGTGGTATTGATGCTCGTGACGTTCTCGCCCCATGGCATCGGTGGCGCCTGGAACTGGTACCTGATTGTATTCAATCCGTTGCCGCTGCTGGTGTGGTTGGTGCTGCATGGACATCCTGCCATGAAGCGGGTTTACGGCATATATGCCGTTGTGCTCGTTGCTTTTGCCGCCATCGCTCCCGTTGTGACGTCGGAAGTGTGTCTGGCCGGTTCCCTGGTGGCGGTCGCGATGGCAATCCGCTGTGCTGCAAAGTGCAAACGGCGTGCAAAATAATTTATTAACCTCATCTAAATCTTAATCATCCATGAAAGGATATACGCGTTTTGCGTTTTTCATCATATTCGTTATCGGCTGTGCCGCAGGTGCGCTTGCCGGTGACAAGACTTACTACTCGAAGGTGTCCGCATCGTGTGACTCCGGCGAGGGGAAGGTTTATGTGTCGCTCGAGGAAAAGGAGCCGCAGGCTTCTGATTTCAGTGCGGAGTCAGAGCGGTCACAGGCAACCTCAAGCGGGACACACAGCTACTATCTGTATGCCATGCCTAACGATGGCCTGATTTTGTCGCACTGGGAAAAGGATGGAGTGAAGGTCGCCGAAGGGAATCCGGCTCTCGTGGATATAAAGACCTCCAGCGAGTCGCAGGATGCACCCGTGGCAGCCTCCTATGTGGCCAGGTTCATCACGCGCCCGGCTGTTTTGGTGCATAACAACATGCCGGAGGCCGGGACAGTAACGGTTACCCCTGTTGAGAATAAGGTCGGCGATACGGTTACTCTAAAGGCCACTCCCATCAAGGACCCACAATATAACTGCATAAATATAATGATTGGGTTCGATGGCTGGGAGGATGAAGATGGTAACATTGTCTCCACTGAACGGGAGTACACATTTGTCGTTGAGCGTCCCATTGAACTGACTGCGGTGTTCCGTAACAAGAACTCTCTCAAGCCATCCGGATATTATCGGGTGCGTAACTTGTTCAACCGCGTTCTGACTATAGAGGGCAACTACAAGTATGAGCCCGTGGGTGTGACGCAAAATTATCTCGACGGGCTGCTGCGGTGGAGCTGCCCCGATGATATTAATGTCGCGGATTTCCATGGAAAGGTGTTTGGAACCGCCGACAATCCCCGGGTGGATGTGGAGAGTCTTCCGGCGGCAGTGATGTATATAGAAGGGACTGAAAAGAATTTGCAGGCCGGACCTAACGAAGAGGCGCTGACAAACGTGAATGCGTTCGGGCAGGGGACTGACATCAAAACCATGACCGGCCGCACGTTCACGCTGAAACCTATGAATGCTGACCGTTACGGTTATTATATGCTATACGGGGCATTGAATGCAGGTTTCAAGATGACTTGCAAGTGGGATGACCTCGGTGAGAACTGCAACACGTTGCTTGGCAATTGCAAGCCCGATGACGCGTATAGTGCCATGGCGTTGCAGCCCATCGACGAGGAACATTTCGATGAGTTCTGGTTCGGGGCCTCGGCCTCGAAGGATATGGAGTTCGAGGGTGGTTACTGGACATCGATGTACACTGGTTTCCCCTATGAATGCCGCGACGGGGTGGAAGCATACTATGCCACAGAAACCGTTGAGGCCAACGGCACGCACTATGTCCGCCTCGTCAGGATAGAGTCGGGACAGGTGCCGGCCTATTCGGCAGTGCTGTTGAAGTGCCGTGGTGAGCGTTCGCGCGAGAACCGCCTGATGCCGCTTGACTTCAACCTTGAGCTTCCGGCGTTGGAGGGCAACCTGTTGACGGGTATTTTCCAACTGTACACAAACAAGGAACTTGAAGGGCATGTGAAGTTCGATCCCGCTGCAATGCGTGTGCTCGGCACGGGTTCGGACGGATCCGTGGGCTTCTATAAGCTTGCACCTGCAGAGGATGGTTCGCAGGCGGAGTTGCGCCCCAACAAGGTGTATCTCGACATGACCAAGCTTTCGGCTGCCGCCGCCAAGGCTCCGTCGTTGCGCCTGGTGTCGCCCGAAACATCGGGGATTGAGAATGTTGCCTTAGGCGATGGGGATGCAGTCTGTGATTCCGGCGAAAGTGCCATCTACGACCTTTACGGACGCAGGGTGGCCAACCCAATTCCCGGTACCATCTATGTGGTGAACGGCAAAAAAACAATCTGGCGTTCATTGTAATATTGTTGTAATATCTATTAACAGATGTGATATGAGAATTGTGTTTATGGCCATGGCCATGTTGCTATCGTTGGCCGCATTGGCCAACGATAAGAAGTATTATTCCAAGGTATCTGCCGAATGCCTTTCGGGGGAAGGGAAAGTTTATGTGTCGACATCGGAGGCTCCCCCTGCGGAAGCCGATTTCAAGGATGCATCGGAGGCGTCGGTTGACGGTTCGGCAGATGCCACCACACCTATTACCTCCATGCGTTGCCGGCGGAGGGAAAAGCCGTGAGATGTTGGAAGAAGACCGATGGTACCGAGGTTACGGTGAATCCGGCCATGGTGACCATCAATGGGTCGGAGAATAGCGGAACCCCTGCTACGGCATCTTATTCCGTGGAGTTCATGATGCGTCCGAGCATCGAGGTGAGCAGCAACGATGCGTTGCTGGGAAGCGCGGTCATCGACAAGATTGAAAACTCATTGGGCGATGTGGTGACAGTCAGTGCAAAGGGGCGTACTGCCGATGGTTTGTATGGATACGAGGTGAGGAACCGCCATTTCCTGTTTGAGAACTGGACTGATGCCGACGGGAATGTGGTATCGGAGGAGGCCGAATATACTTTCACCATTGAAAAAGATGATGTGCTGACGGCGAATTTTCGTCTTGACCTTGATTTCCATGGCCCCGGATATTACAGGGTGCATTCGTTCAAGACGCAGAACGACCAGTACATGCTTATTGAGGGTGATTTCAAGGTGTCGCTCGGACTTAGAGGGCAATATCTGAACGGGCTGATGTCGTGGACGGGGTGGAATCAGATAAATGATTCTCCCGCAGGTTTCGGCAAACGTCCCTCGAATTACCTGGACAATCCGGCGACGATTCTATATATCGACGGAACAGTTGGTGATTTATCGAAATACGGGTCGGATGATGTGCTGATGACGGATTGCAAGGTCAGCTCGCAGGGAGCTGACACCTATGCCACTATGAGTAAGACATTCACATTGTCGGGTTCGAGCTGGCCGGGGTTCTATCGCATTTCGGCATCGAGCACAGCCGAGTTGAAATGGAATGAGATGGACTGCGGTGTGTATATCGGGCGCGTGATGGACACATACCAGAGTTGGTTTGATTTCCAGCCGGTTGACGAGGCTCACCTTGACGAATTCTATTTCGGGGCGCAGCCGTCGGAAGCGATGGCGTTTGACGGGGGATACTGGACGTCGATGTATACCGCTTTCCCCTATGAATGCCGCGATGGGGTAGAGGCCTACTATATCTCTGCACTCGATGGTGGAGGCCCCGGTGCGGTGGCTGTGATGAGCCGCATCGAAAGCGGTATCGTGCCGGCATCGACATCTGTGTTGCTTAAGTGCCGTGGCCTGGCTGCGGGTGAGAACCGCCTGTTGCCGCTTATGCCCGATGATGCCCGTATCGTGCCGCTTGCCGGGGAGAATCTGCTGAAAGGGACCTTCAATCCTTATGTCGATGCTAACGCGACCCGCAACGAGCGTTTTGACCCTTTGACGATGCGCGTGTTCGGCGAGAACGACGGCAAGGTGGGCTTCTATTCTCTCGCCGCCGGTGCTGACGGCACGCAACCGCTGTTGGCAGTGAACCGCGCATGGCTCGATGTCAGCTCGCTGGCGGCGGCACAGGGTGCGCCGCTGCGCATAAATGTTGTCCGTGATACGGATTACAGCGGTGTGGAGAATGTTTCCGGCGATGTTATTGCATCGGGGAGTGGAGATGATGCAGTCTATGACCTTTATGGCCGTCGTGTAGCTACGCCTCTACCGGGACAGATTTACATTGTAGGGGGAAAGAAGGTGCTTTGGCGTTGACGGCTCGCAGATAACGCATATATTTTGCGTGTGGATAGGGAGGTGCGTCATTGCGGCGTGCCTCCCGGTGTTTTTATGCGGCCGGGGTTGCGGGCGATGAATTCTTTCCAGGAGGAAGGGCCTTTTGGCAGGGAGGGGCGTGATGTCTCGTAGAAATGGCAGAGGGCGGCGGCAAGGGCATCGGTGGCATCGAGTTCGGGGAGGAGCTGCTCGCGAGGGATGGCGAGGATGCGGCGCAACATCTCCTGCACCTGTTCCTTGGATGCCGCTCCGTTGCCGGTGATAGCCTGTTTTATTTTGCGCGGCTCGTATTCGGTGATGGGGATGTCGCGGATTAGAGCTGCCGCCATGGCCACACCCTGGGCGCGTCCGAGCTTGAGCATCGATTGCACGTTCTTTCCGAAGAACGGTGCCTCGATGGCCATTTCATCGGGGAGGTATTGCTCTATCAGGCCGAGCACGCGCTCATGTATGCGGCGCAGACGCAGATAGTGGCTCTCGAATTTGCTTAGCTTTATCACCCCCATGGCCACCATGGCGGTTGTCTTGCTATTAACGCCGAGCACCCCGTAGCCCATCACGTTGGTGCCGGGGTCTATGCCGATGATTATTCGTTCGAAGTTCATTCCATCACTTCCATGTAGGTGGTGAAGAACATCATGCGTTGGCCCCAACGGGCGTGCAGGTCATCGCGCAGCTTTGCTGCTGTCTCGTCGTGCCAGCGTTGTGCCTCCTCGTGGCTGTGGGCAGGGAGTTGCACGGCAAAACTTTCGGTGTCGGGTTCTATGCGGGTGAGTATGCGGGCGATGGTCGGGGTTCCGAAGACGCCGGCCTCCTTGGCCGCATGGAGATAGGTTTGGCGCACCCATTTCAGAAAGTCGGGTTCGAGTGGGGCGTGGATTACAAATGTGGTGTTGAGCAGGGTCATCTGTTTCGTAGATAGCGTGGAATGAATTTGAAATGGCGCAGCAGGGTTGGGAAAAAGCCGTAGTAATAGCTCATTATGTGGAACCTTTCCATCAGCGAGCGGCGGCGGTTGCGTGTGGTCATCCCCTCTTTAAGGTAGTCGATGAGCACTTCAGGGATGAGCACATTGCTGCGTGAGTGTTGCAGTACGCGGATGCACCATTCGTAGTCGGATGAGAAACGGTAGCGGGTATCGAACCTGCCGGTCAGTTTCCGCAGCGCCACGAATGCCTGGTGGCACACTACCATCCCTTGGGCAAAACTTTGCAGGGTGAGGTTCTCCGGGGCGGTGAGGTGGCGTGCGCCCACTCGACGCCTGCCGGCGTCGACCAGGTCGGTCTGGCCATATACCACCCCTGGATAGTCATGTTCCATTATGGTGTCGGCTATCGACTGGAGTGTGGCGGGTGAGTGGAAGGTGTCGCCGGAATTCAGGAAAATCACATAGTCACCCTGCGCTTCGGCAAGCCCCTTGTTCATCGCATCGTATATCCCTTGATCGGGGGAGGAGTGGAACCTCATCAGCGGATTTTTGAAATTCCGAAGGAGGGTCAATGTGCCGTCGGTTGAATCACCATCTATAACGAGGTGTTCATACAGGTCGCATGTCTGTGAAGCAACACTATCCAGTGTAGGTGGCAATGTCGCCTCGGCGTTATAGGTTACGGTGATGATTGAGAAAAGTGGCCTGGATGCTTCCATTTGTGCTCTTTGGGGGTAAACGTCAACAAGACTTCAGTGGGGAAGCAAAGATACGACAAATAATCTGAAATCCGGCACAAGCTGAAAATTCGGCGCATCTGCGGAAATGCAATCGCAGTAGAGAAGTTGTATGCGCCGAATTTTCAGCTTGATAAACTGCTCTATACAAAGTTCTTTCCCGGCAGATGCAAACTGACCGTTATTTTTTGCGCCCCTGAAGGTCGTCGTTGCTGATTGAGACGGCTGTTTTCTTCACTTGGGCGTTAAGGGAGCCGAAACGGAAATTGAGGCTTAGCCCAAAGTAGCGGCTGTTGTTGCTATAGGTCGCCGATTCCGAATAGTAGGATGGGTTATGTATCACCTGCCGGAATTCCCTTGAGGCCGGGCCGAACAGGTTGTTGGCGTTGAGGCGCACTGTGAGCTTGTCGTCTTTCAGGAATTTGCGTGACAGGCTTATGGAATATCCCACACTCTTGCCCGAGGTTTTCATATAGCTGTAGACATTGTTCAGGCTTCCGGTGTAGAAATATCCCGACAGAGAAGCTTCTGTTTTCCATGGCAGGTCGCGGGAAATGCGCATCCACGGGTTGAAGTTCCAGCGTGCACGTGAAAGTGTCACGGTTGCGCCGAGGTCATCGACGGGTGATGGCTGGCTGATGTAGGCGTATGTGACATTGGCGTTCATCATCCATCGTGTCTTGTCGTTGATGCTCCACTGGCAATACAGCCCCATGTAGGCGCTGCGGTGCTTGCCCACGTTGGCATAGGTGGAATATTTTATGCCGTTTTCAAGCCACTGCACAGATGAGAGGGCATTGTCGGCGATGGTGCCGCTGATGTTGAGGTCGAGGTTGAATTTGCTCTTTATCAGCGAGTAGTTCAAGGAAATGTTGTTCAGAACCTCGCTCTTGAGGTCGGGATTGCCGAACGACTGCGTCGTTGGGCTGATGCTGCGGGAGGGGTCGAGATAGCTCACGCCGGGACGGCGTATGTTGCGGATGAAGCTTATTTTGAGTGAGTGGGCATCGTCGATGTTCCAGGATATGGCTGCATTGGGAACCCAGTCGTTGAGGTTGGCCGAGAAATCGTCGTGTGCCTCGGCCTGTTCCTTGAATCTTGCGCTAAGATAGGAGTATTCATAGCGCATTCCGGCGCGGAAGTTCCATTTGCCGATGGTGAGGCGATAATCGGCATATACAGCCCCGATGGTGGTGCGGTGGGTGAAATCATCGTGAGTGGCACCCGCTCCGCGATAGATGTAGTCGCTCACCGAATGGTTGTGGCGGAAAATTGCCTTGCCGCCGATGTCGAGTTTGTGTCGCTCTCCATAGGGGCGGCTCCAGTCGGCCTGCACGGTCTGTTCCAGGAAGTTCAGTTTGGTGTTGTAGTAACGCCCCGTGTAGCCGAAACTGCAGTTCACCATGTCGGTGTAGAATGTCTCGGCCTCCTGGTGCTGGTCGGTGGTAGATGCCCGGTAGCTCAACGTGATTGTCTCACCCTTTCGGCCTGTGGAACGCTGGTAGTTGACTGAACCGTCGAAATCGAAATATTTGTTGTGGTTCACATCGGCATATGTGTTGTAGCCGTAGATGAGGTTGCCGTCGGGGCCGAGCATCCTGTTGGTGTCCTCTTGCTCGGGATTTTCCAGCCCGTAGCCGTAGAGGTTGAATTCTGCCGTAATAAGATTGAGTGTGTCCGGTTCCCAGCTGCTTTCGAAGCCCAGCCAGCCGTTGGTGTAGGGCGCACGGTACCACGATGTGTATTCCAGGCGGTTACCGCTGTCGTAATATTCGGTGAACTGGCTCTGACTGCCTTCGGAATCACGGCTGTTCTTGGGTGTGATGCCGAATCCGCCGTTGACCGACATGGTTACTTTGTCAACCTGTGTGGAGAGCCACAGGTTGGGACGCGGGTAATAGCTGTAATTGTCCATATACATGTTGGCTGACCCTACAACCCCCTTCAAGGATGTGTCGCTGTCGGTGACTATGTTGAGTATGGCTCCCACACCTTCGGCGTCCTCGCGCGCACCGGGGTCGGTTATCACCTCGATTTTTTTTATCGACGAGGCCGGTATGGCGGCAAATATGTCCTTGGCATTCTTTGTATAGGAATTGTTGGGCCGGCCGTTTTTGTAGATTCTGAAATCGGTGGAGCCTTTCACCTTTATGGTTCCGTCGTCATCGACCGATACCAGGGGCACTTTGCGCAGAATCTCGCGCAGGTTGGAAGTGGAGGCGTCGGGGTCGGCCTTGACATCATAGCCCAGGCGGTCGATTTCGCGCAACACCAGCGGGCGTTGTGCCGTTACCTCTATTTCGCCGAGCATGTTGGGGGCTGTGCGGGTTGTCATCCGGCCCAAATCGGCCACGGTTTGGTTTACCGTCAGCTTGAAATCCCGCTCAAGCAGGGATTTCCCCACCGAAGCGACTGTGAGCCTGTAATCTCCGGCCTCTTTCAGTGTCTGTGTGAAACGCCCGGAGTCATCAGTGGTGCCCAATGAAACAGGCTTGACCGAATCGCCTTGTGCATAGATGCGTACGGTTGCATAGATTTCCGGCTCCCCAATGGAATCTGTCACTTCGCCTGTTACCTTATATGGATTGGCTCCGGCAGAAAAGGGTACACAGGATGCGATGAACGAACAAATGATTGAAAAACGAACGATGAGTTTGTGAATGACGCTTGGCATATTGTAACTATTTTTCTCGTTGCAAAGGTAGACATTTCGTTTGAACCCTGGAATAACAAATGTTATGAATTTTTACCCCCCCATTTTTAACTCAATTTAACACTATATAGCTTATTGGTAACCATTCAGCCATCGCACCTTATTGGTTATCGGTAAAGTGTAGGGATGCACCATGGTGCATCCGCTGCAAAAGCGGGGTTTGCATATAGCAACCGGCTGCACCACGGTGCAGCCCTACGCTTGGCAATCCTGGAGATTCCTGTTGGGCTGCCAAATGAAATATTTTTAGAAATATTTTTGGAACTATGAACAATATTCGCCATCTTTGCGTTATTCTTTAGTCACATTAAGCGGCAGTCGATTCCGACTACGCATTTTTCAAAAACAGTTCATTCCACTTAACCCTTTTAACCTAACAGGTCATGAACACTTCCTACATCTTCTTAGCCCCGGGATTCGAAGAAATCGAAGCCCTCAC
>Ga0137307_102870_pt1 | contig 11163 bp, 7 predicted proteins | sample NAcewD2O_March_2_FD_97180 | JGI IMG/M metagenome (GOLD analysis project Ga0137307, IMG submission 97180) | Mouse cecal microbial communities from Vienna, Austria - N-Acetylglucosamine amended D2O_March | ecosystem: Host-associated > Mammals > Digestive system > Large intestine > Cecum | place...
GAACTGTGGAAATTGCCGTACCCACTACCAGAGCTACCAGATACATCAGCGCATTTCCCATTACCGGTACTACGAAAATACCGCCGTGAGGCGCCATCAGGGTACATCCGAACGCCATGGATAAAGCCCCTGCCGCTGCAGAACCTATGATGCAGGAGGGCAGTACATGAAGGGGATCGGCTGCCGCAAAGGGAATCGCTCCTTCCGTAATAAACGCAAGACCCATAATAAAGTTGGTCGGCCCGGATTCTCTTTCTTCTTTTGTAAATTTATTTTTAAAGAGAAGGGTTGCAAGAGCAATAGCGCAGGGAGGCGTCATACCGCCGATCATAACCGCTGCCATAATATCATAGTTGCCTGCCGCAATCGCTGCCGTACCGAAAACATACGCCGCTTTATTGAAGGGGCCGCCCATATCAATTGCCATCATTCCGCCGAGGATTAAGCCCAAAAGAATCTTACTGGAGCCGCCCATGCCGGAAAGACCGTTATTTAAAGCTGTATTGATTCCGCCCATGACAGGTTCTACAACAAAGGTCATCAAAAGTCCCATGGCCAGAATACCCACAACGGGATAAATCAATACCGGCGCAATCTTTTCAATTGCCTCAGGCAGCTTCTCACAAAGCTTACAAAGTCCTTTGATAATATATCCTGCTGCAAAGCCTGCCGCCAAAGCCCCCAGAAAGCCTGAACTTCCGTTTGCCGCCATCATTCCGCCTACAAAACCAACTGCAAGCGCCGGTCTGTCTCCGATTGCCATTGCAATAAAGCCAGCCAGAATGGGAAGCATAAACCCGAATGCCACGCCTCCGATATTCTTAAACATTGCCGCTACGGGTGTGATCGTACCAAAATTTGCTCTTTCTGCAGCCGATAATGCATTCATATCCACCATCAATCCGTCAATGAGAAATGATATGGCAATCAGGATACCGCCTCCTACTACAAACGGAAGCATATGGGAAACGCCGTTCATCAGCTGGGTATAAATCTGATGTCCCACACTGCCGCCTGCCTTAGTGGATGCAGAGGATTTCGCTGAAGCATTGGCGCTGTGATATACAGGTACATTGCCGGAAATCGCAAGGGAAACCAGTTCATCCGCTTTATTGATACCGTCGGATACCTGACGCTCAATAACCTTCTTTCCGTCAAAGCGGTCCATGGGAACCTGGGCATCTGCAGCCACGATAATGCAGTCCGCCTCTTCAATTTCCTTAGCGGTCAAAACATTCTTGGCACCGCCTGAGCCTCTTGTCTCTACCTTTATGAAACAATTCTGTGCCTTTGCCGCTTTTTCAATTCCCTCAGCAGCCATATAAGTATGGGCAATTCCCGTAGGACAGGAGGTTACCGCAAGGATTTTAACCTGATCCTTAGACGCCTCGCCTATATCGGAAAGCCTTTCATCCACGCTCTTTTTCTCTTCATCCGCCTTATCAATGATTTCCATAAACTGCTCCGGCGAAGATGCATTCCGCAGACTTTCTGTAAATTCCCCGTCCATTAACATCATGGACAGTTTACTCAAAACATCCAGATGCACATTATCCTCTGTATTGGGCGCCGCAATCAAAAAGAACAGGCTTGCCGGCTCATCGTCCAGAGATTCAAAATCAACGCCGCCCTTTACAACCATGGCCGCCAATCCCGGTTTGTCAACCGCATCGCCTTTTCCGTGGGGAATGGCAATTCCTTCCCCGATACCGGTAGTGCTTTCCTCTTCTCTGGCATATACCAGCTTCCGGTATCCTTCCACATCATTGATTTTTTCGCTTTTAACCATCAGCTCCACAAGAGTATCAAGGGCCTCCTTTTTTGTCTTGGGAGCTGCATCCAAAGAAATACTTCTTACATCAAGCAAATCTGTGATTCTCATATTTTTCCCTCCTGTTTTTTGTTTATGATTATTTGTTGCTGTTGCTTTTCTGTCTTATTGTTTTTTTGACTGTTAATTTCCGATTTACATAACTATTCGTTATTTTTCTTCGCAGCTCTGCCATATACGGCTTCTATTTCTTCCCTGGTCGCAAGATTCTCAGAAAATGCGCTGGCGCTTCCTGCCGAAAGTCCCATATAAAAGGCATGCTCATAATCCTGCCTTTCCATCCAGCCTGCCATAAAGCCCGCTACCATGGAATCTCCTGCGCCTACTCCGTTTACCAGTTTTCCTTCAGGCGCCGGCGCTTCATACACCGTTCCGTCCGCCGCAATTAAAACAGCTCCTTCTCCCGCCATGGAGACCAGTACATTCTGTGCTCCTTTCTCCTGAAGCTTCTTTGCATAAGGCACTACCTCATCTCTTGTCTTAAGCTCCACTCCGAAGATCTCGCTCAGTTCATGGTTGTTCGGCTTAATCAAAAAGGGATGATAGGGCAATACATTTACGAGCAAATCCCTGGTAGCATCCACCACAATCCTGACGCCTTTCCCGTCAAGGCTTTCCATGATTTTCCGATAAGCGTCGTCAGGCATGGATGCCGGAATGCTTCCTGATAAGAAAAGCACATCCCCTTCTCCCAATCCGCTTAACTGCTTCATTAACTGCTCCACTTTTTCTTCACTGATTTCCGGTCCCTGACCGTTGATTTCCGTTCCGTCGATAGACTTCAGCTTTAAGTTAATTCTGGAAAACCCTTCCTCAATGCGGATAAATCCATTCTTCACGCCGGTATCCTCCAGCCGTCTTACCAGTTCATCGCCGGTAAACCCTGCAATAAACCCCAATGCGGTGCTTGAAATCCCCAGATTCATGAGAACAATGGATACATTAATGCCCTTTCCTCCGGGAAGCATAAGCTCCGAACAGGTACGGTTCGTAAGCCCCAGCTTAAAATCGTCTACCGATACGATATAATCCAATGAAGGATTAAATGTAACCGTATAAATCATCCTGTTACCTCCTTGCCTGTTTTTGTAAACACCTTACTTTTATCTCCATAACTTACCTTATATCTGTAGTATACTTTCAAACTCGTTCAAAGTCAATCAAACTAATTCACAAATTTACTCCTTATTTTTGGTTGAATTTGCACAAACATGAATTATTTTGACCGTTTGTCCCAAAAATGAGAAAAACAATGCAAAAAAAGACTGCCTCATTCATTTTAAAGAAGCAGTCCTGCATTTTACTATTTGATTGCATCGCTATGATTCAAAACAAGGGTACTGTATAAAAACAAAACATCGCAGGCTTCAAAATCTACAAACTTCCCAAGCAGATCCGGATGAATATATCTGATATCCGCCAGAGTGATCCGGGAATATCCGTCTATCAGCAGAGGAGCAATACTTGACCCGAAAGAATCCCTGAATATTACCAGGCTTTTATCCGTTGATGCGTTGGGGTTTTCTATGGTAATAAGAGACAGGGAACCCGAAAGAAACATTTCATAAGGATCCCGCCCCTTAGCGCTTTCCATATCGTATACCGGTATCGTGCGCCCGTTCTGCCAGTCATATACCCTGCAGTTATCAATAGCTCCTCCTGTCAGATACCAAATCCTGTCAGGCTCCAGTGGAAGGGCTGCCTGACCGTAATATACCCCGTAAAAATCCTGCTCCACCTCATGAATCTCATAATTCCCCGAAAGCGTTATCCCCATTGACTGTGCCAGCCGTTCTGCCACATCTATAATCCGTTCCTGCCGCCAATGCGTATCCGTCCTGTAATAATCATCCCTTTCCAAAAGGTCTGAAATCCGGATATATTCTGCAAAATCCGCTTTAGCCGCCATCTGTTCTTCAAACTCCTCATAATCCATGGAAAGACGACCGCTTATCCCTGCCAGAAAGCAGTTCTTATCCGGTATGACCGAAAGAAATACCCTGTTTTCATCCGTCAGATACTTATCATAAATATAACGAAACCTTTCTGCCGCCCGGTCCAGGGATTCCTCATGAAAGGGATATTCCATTGCAGAGATAAAACCGTCCGCCACATAAATCCCGTTATTATCCTGCCTTTGAAAAATCCCTCCCGCCGTCAAAGCCTTCATTCTCCGAAAAAACTCCCTGAAGGGAAAGGCGTCCATTCCATAGCTTTCAAACTCCTCCATAAACCTTCCGCTCCACACAGCATCCGCCGTAAGCTTCGGCGCCGGCGCCGGAACACGCCTCTCACTGTCTAAATACCGGGGCCCTGGCATCAACAGGCACAATAAAAACCCTCCGTAAAGCAGCAATATAAACAATATGCAGACCACCATATTTTCTTTCCTTTTTTGCATAATCTGCTTCTCCCTAAAATCTGAAATACAGAAACGGATTAAAGGACCCGTCCACAAGATAAGCCGTCATAACCAGCCAAAGTCCCGCCAATATGACCGGCTTTGCCACGTTTAAAATTCTGCCACCTGTCGGCCTGTCCGAAATACATCCGACCAACTTTCGGGCCGCCGGCGTTACCCCCACAATTCCCATTAATAAAACAATGGCAAAACTCTTAAGACAGTACAACGCCTCTGCCGATACAAGGGAAATCTCCCCGATTCCAAAAAGCCCTCTTATATCAGAAAATGCCTGCCCCAAATCCCGGGCATTAAAAATAATAAAACTGATCATTACAAAAAACAAAGTATAAATACGGGATAACACCCTGCTTTTCTCCAAAGCCTTCAAAAGCCACAGCTTTTCCGCCATTAAAAGCAGCGAAAAAAACAATCCCCATATGATAAAATTCCATGCCGCTCCGTGCCAGAATCCGGTAAGCATCCAGACAATCAGAATGTTGACAAACTGCCGTCCCTTTCCAGACCGGTTTCCTCCCAAAGGAATATAGACATAGTCCCGAAACCACGTTCCCAGCGAAATATGCCATCTGCGCCAAAATTCCGTTATACTTGCAGAAATATAAGGATAATTGAAATTCTCCTGAAAACGAAATCCCAGAATCCTGCCCAGTCCGATAGCCATATCGCTATAACCCGAAAAATCAAAATATATATGAAGCATAAATGCAACGGCATACAACCAGTAAAACAAGACCGATTTCTCTCCCGAAGCCCGAAATGCGCTGCAAAGCTCTCCTAACTGATTGGCAAGCAGAATCTTCTTTGCCATACCTATTACAAAACGGCAGATTCCCTCGGCAGCCCTATCCCAGGAATGCTCTCTTGTTTCTATCTGCCCGGCTATATAGGAATAGCGTACGATCGGTCCTGCAACCAATTGGGGAAACATGGCAATGTAAACCGCCAGACTGATTATGTTGGTCTGCGCCCTCTCTCCCCGGTACACATCCACCGTATAGCTGATCAGCTGGAATGTATAAAAGCTGATACCGATTGGCAGGACAATGTACAAGAGCGGAACAGAAAGCCCTGTTACAGCATTAAAATTTTCCAGAAAAAAATCGGCATATTTAAAATACAGCAAAAAAGAAAGACTAAAGAGGACGGAAACAATACAAAAAAATCGTCCCGCCCTTTTTTTTCTATACTTTTCTATCAATCGTCCGAACACGTACCCCAGTAAAACAGAGCTTCCCATCAGGAAAACATATTTCGGTTCTCCCCACGCATAAAACACGAGACTGCCCAAAAGCAGAACCGGATTTTTTAACCGCTTCGGCGCTATGAAATACAAAACCATTATTATGGGTAAAAAATAGTATAAAAATGAAATACTTGAAAACAGCATAATATTATTTTCCTGTGAAAGCATGCTTCCATGCTCTGTCCACTCTGCTTTTCCTCTAAGTGCACAACGGCGCCGTTTTAGAATATTACGAAATGGGCGCTTCTACCACTGTCTGTGAATCCTCCAAAGCAGACAGCGCATTATTTTTAAAGGTTTCTATGATTTCCGCATTGCCGTAAGCGGTAATCACATAGTTTCCTTTCACTTCCATAATGATTAGGGTATCCGGTTGTCCGCATATCCATTGCATACCCATAATATTGGATTTTACCGCATCTGCAAAATCATTGATATCCGTACCGTCTTTCAAATGATAAACGGCGCCGGTAAAAGTATTGGCATTCATCATATGAACCATGGACGCCGCATCATCAATATCATCCCACAAATCCTCCGGCAGCCCTAAAGTAATGCCCAGCTCTTCCGTTTTGCTGATATCAAATTTACCCGGAGCATCCATAACCGCATTCTCCTGATCTCCTCCATAAATGGAAAATAAATCCTCTTCTTCATAGGCTTGACGGATTTCATTCAACACATCAAGCGCCTGAGCATATTGAGTTCCTTCACTTTCCCCCGGCTTTTGATTTGTTTCAGCTCCGCCGCCTCCGTTACCGCATCCGGATAGCATAAAAATCATCATTATCACTAATAAACTCATCGCTGTTCTTTTCATAATTCGTTCTCCTTTAAATAGCAAACAATTAATGTTTATAATTGCTCATATTCCTTTCCTATCATGTTTTTCTATACCTTCTTATATCCCTTTTTGCGCTCTTACCGTTCTCCTTCCGACTTTCTTTTTTTAGTACAATACATTTTTCTTTTTAACCGTCTTCCATCTGTAAATTTATTATATACAAAGCCGTCTCTTTTATCAATTTATTCCTGCAGACAATACTGTAAAAAACGAAAAAAATGCCTGAAACGTTGTAAACCAACGTCCCAGACACTTTATAAACTGCTGGTGACCGGAATCGAACCGGTACGATGTTGCCACCACAGGATTTTAAGTCCTGCGCGTCTGCCAGTTCCGCCACACCAGCATGATAACCTTCAGGTCATCAATGGGACCTATAGGGCTCGAACCTATGACCCTCTGCTTGTAAGGCAGATGCTCTCCCAGCTGAGCTAAGATCCCATGTATGTAAAACATACAAACGACCCAGATCGGACTCGAACCGACGACCTCCGCCGTGACAGGGCGGCGCTCTAACCAACTGAGCCACTGGGCCAAATCATTTGTACCAATATGAAATTGAAAAATGGACCTTCGGGGACTCGAACCCAGGACCGACCGGTTATGAGCCGGTTGCTCTCACCAACTGAGCTAAAGGTCCGAAAACCTAAAAGGTAAAGCCGATGATCGGACTCGAACCGATAACCTGCTGATTACAAATCAGCTGCTCTGCCAATTGAGCCACATCGGCGTACTTTACCAATTAAATGACTCCGACGGGAATCGAACCCGTGTTACCGCCGTGAAAGGGCGATGTCTTAACCGCTTGACCACGGAGCCTTCTTTCTCAGAAGTAACCTCAACGAATGATATAATAGCATACTTCTGGCTATTTGGCAATAGCAATTTGCATTTTTTGTAAAACTCCTGCATTTTTTTCCGTCATATGCTACAAATTCCGGAATTCATCATCAAAATCAAGGCCGGTACGACAGCTGATTTTGATTTCAGCTGCCATATTCTTCTTCCTTACAGACAGACTGCTTTCTGATTCGCCTTATGTTACAAAAATGCTTCCGTCCTTTTCATAAAAATGTGTAGAGAAAAACTGCTTCATGGCCCTTATCATATGGCAGGTATCTTTCACGCCAGCCGTTTCATAAGCGGAATGCATTGCAAGCTGCGGCAGACCAATATCTACGGCATTCAGGGAAACCTTTGCAGAAGAAATATTTCCAAGTGTGCTTCCCCCTGCCTCATCCGAACGATTTGCAAAAAACTGTACCGGAACATCCGCTTTCTCACAAATGTCCCTAAATAACGCAATACTTACCGCATCACTGGTATACTTTTGTCCTGCATGGGACTTTATGACAATACCTTCATTCATATACACGCAATTTTCCACATCCGTCTTTTCCGGATGATTCGGATGTACTGCATGGGCATTATCCGCACTTAACATAAGGCTTCCCGCCACTGCCCGATAATAATCCTCTTCCGGCTTTCCAAGGCCCATATTAATGCGCCTGAGCGTATCATATAAAAATGTAGATCCCGCTCCCTGCTTTGTGCCGGAGCCTACCTCTTCATTATCAAAGCAGGCATAGACATTAACGCTTTCCTCCTGCTGTCCCTCCAAAAAGCCCTTTAGAGACGCATATGCACACTGCAAGTCATCCAAATGCGGCGAAGAAATAAATTCCCCCCTTACTCCCCACACAGAGGGCTCTTGCCGGTTGTACAGGTAAATGTCACTTCCGTAAACATATTCCTCTGAAACTCCCGCGGCCTCTGCAATCAATTTCCTGAAATCGTCTTTTTTGCTTTCTGCTCCGCCAAATAAAGGTAACATGTCCACTTGTTTGTTATATGCATAGCCGTCATTTATCGTCCTGTTCATATGAATGGCCACGCTCGGTATCATTACCAAATCCCGCTCAATATTTACAAGCCTTGTGACAAAGTGATCCTTCTCCTTCACGATCACTCTGCCTGCCACAGAAAGCGGACGGTCAAACCATGTGGCACAAAGCATTCCGCCATAGCCTTCCGTATTTAGCTGCATATACTTTTTCTTTACCTCAAGCTCTGCATTTTCCTTTACCTTAAACGTGGGAGAATCACTGTGAGACGCCGCAATATTAAAGCTGTAATTCTCAGGCTTTTCTCCGATACTAAATGCGATGATACTGGAATCGTTTCTCGTCGCAAAATATTTTCCGCCAGGCTTAATTTCCCATTCCTCGTTCTCTCTCAATCTTTCATATCCGTTGTCTTCCAGTTCTTTTCTGATTTTCTCTACTGCATGAAATGCCGTAGGACATTCTTTTAAAAACTCTGTCATCTCCTGAGATATTTTCCTGTACATACCTTCATCTCCCTATATTTCCATATAATTTAAGAAAGGATATCTTTTCAATGCCCCAAAAAGATATCCTATACTATTATATCCTATTTTGCAGAATTTCTTTCTCTCTCTCTTTTTGTAAGGTACGGCATAATCATACCTAATGCCGTCAGCACAATTGGCGTAATGATGTTCAATGCCATAGTAAACATATCCGCCGAATACATACCAAGTATACAACATGCCGCCGTCAACAGGAAACACCATGCTCCGAAAAATTTAGCAATTACCTGATTTTTTACAAACCGATATTCTGCGGGGATTTTATCATATGCTTTTCTAAGCGCCAGATAAGCGATAAATACCCATAAATAACGCAACGGCATACACACGGAATTAAGCTTTGTAAGCTGTGCCAGTACAGCTGCCGCTCCCGGCACAAACGACTGGATAAGGATAATGCTTCCTGATAATGCAATGATAAGTTTAATACCATTCACATAAGCTCCATACTTATTCTTCTTAAACATTACGCTGGGAATAAATTCTTTTGCATCTTCATTATCAAGCAGCATGCGAAGGGGTGCGTCAATACTTACTACCAGCACGGCAAACTGCCCGATCATATTACAAAGCGCATACAACACCATCAGGATATCCCCCATCCCATAATACTGCCCAAGCTTTTGGAACGCCCAGTATCCGCCATTGGACACATAGGAATTGAAGGATTCCTTACTCTCATTAATAATTGTCGGGTCAAACATCCTTCCCATAGCTATCGTTCCCAGAATCGCACATACCACGACCATAACGGCAAGGGCGATCATTCCTCTAGGAAATCCCTTTGCCGGTTCCTTTACTTTGTTAACATATGGCGAGATCTTCTCACAGCCTCCCACAGCAAATACAAGAATTGACAAGGATGTAAAATATCCCACATTAAACTGCGGTATCAGGTTCTTTATTCCAAAATCCACGGTAACGTATCCGCCATTGGGATTAATTGCCGGAGCCGCAAACATCAGCAAAATATATAAAATAGACATAATAAACATACTTGTTCCTGCAATCGCAGCAAGCTTCTTAAGAGGATTCAAGCCGCGGCTTGCCACCCAGCAGAAGAATAAAAATACTGCCAATGTGGCTAACTGTACGCCAATTGTGGGAAATGTATCATACGTTTCCGCATTACGGAATATTGCCCAGCTAAGCGCCTTAAGACCTCCGCTTCCCTTGCTGGCAATATATGTGATATGACATGCCCAATAAGTCCATCCTGCATAGTACGCAAGCTTGGGTCCCATCGTGTTATGAATCCATGAACTGACACCGCCGCCCGATGTCTTAAAAGCAGAGCCCAGCTCTCCCACCATCAACGCATACGGTACAAAATAAAGTGCGAACATTAAAACCCAGCTAAAAATTACCTGGATTCCATTAAAGTATACAAAACCATTTAATACATTTCCAAAGCCCCATACACCTGAAAATGCAATAAATGCCAAGGTATACCATGTCATCTTTTTTGAATCCTTCATCTTTCTTCCTCCAATATAGTGCCCTCTTATCCAATTCAGAAACCATAGTGATTGGTTATGAACTATTTATTAATATAGCATATAAATTCGTCATTTTCAACAAAACACGCGTTCAACACAAGACGTTTCATTTATAGATTGCTCTTATTTCAAACACTTATTCTAAAATACTTTCCTTCCATTTTTTACTTGTTTCTCACATTATTCAGTCCTGTATACGGCCATTACAACGTCTAAATTTTCATCATATACTCTATACCATGATTTTCAGTCATTCACAGAAGGTCTTTACAAAAGACAATTTACCCAAATAAAAAAACCTGTAAACATCTCTGTCTACAAGTTTCATATCCTTTGCATCAAGCTTATCTATAGCTCCCCGAGCAGGGCTCGAACCTGCAACAACTCGGTTAACAGCCGAGTGCTCTACCATTGAGCTATCGAGGATCATCGGGTTCTGCCTCTTTCGCAGTACCCTCAAAACCGAACAATGACTTCCTCTTTCCATGAAGTTCTTCCATCCACGCCTTCCACATCCGCTTCTCTTTACGCATGCTTCCTCTCTCTTGGTCAAGCCCTCGACCGATTAGTACTTATCAGCTCCATACATTACTGCACTTCCACCTTAAGCCTATCTACCTCATTCTCTCTAAGGGGTCTTACTCATTGGGATATCTCATCTTGAGGGGGGCTTCACGCTTAGATGCCTTCAGCGTTTATCCCTTCCGGACTTGGCTACCCTGCCATGGCGTTGGTCGCCAACAGGTACACCAGTGGTCCGTCCATCCCGGTCCTCTCGTACTAAGGACAGCTCCTCTCAGATATCCTGCGCCTGCGCCGGATAGGGACCGAACTGTCTCACGACGTTCTGAACCCAGCTCGCGTACCGCTTTAATGGGCGAACAGCCCAACCCTTGGGACCTGCTACAGCCCCAGGATGCGATGAGCCG
>Ga0137307_102872_pt1 | contig 11161 bp, 10 predicted proteins | sample NAcewD2O_March_2_FD_97180 | JGI IMG/M metagenome (GOLD analysis project Ga0137307, IMG submission 97180) | Mouse cecal microbial communities from Vienna, Austria - N-Acetylglucosamine amended D2O_March | ecosystem: Host-associated > Mammals > Digestive system > Large intestine > Cecum | place...
CGGCTATGGCCGCAGTCATCGGCAACACCCACACCGCCGAGATAATGCCCGGCTGGAAAGAGTATGCCATTCTTTTCACGGCCCTTGTCGGAAGCCCCGGCACCAACAAGAGCCATCCGCTGAGTTTCGCCATGCAACCGCTCATCGACTTCGATGCTGAACAGGCCGCGATATTCAACGAGGCGATGAAACGTTACGAGGCGGCGATGGAACTCCCTCCAAAAGATAGAGCCGCCAAGGGCTATGACACAAATCCTATCGAGCCAAAGCGAGTCCGCTTCACCATGCAGGATGTGACCCCGGAGGCCGTGCATCGCATCCTTTCGGAAAACCGCCGTGGCCTCGTGCTCGTTTCCGATGAGCTTGCCGGGTGGTTCAAGAACTTCAACCGCTACAACAACGGCTCGGAGTCCGAGTTCTGGATGTCGGTGTTCAACCACAAGGCGGCCATGTCCGACCGCAAGAGCAGTCAGAGCGGCGTGTTCATCCGCAATCCTTTTCTCTGCGTCATCGGCACGATCCAGCCAAAGGTGCTGACCGAGCTTGCCGCCGGAAACCGCAACGCCAACGGCTTCATGGAGCGCATACTCTATGTGTTCCCCTCCGTGCAGTCGAAAGTCAGATGGAACCGCGAGAGGAAATCGCCGTCATTCGACATAGCAGCCGCATGGCGTGAAATCCTGTCGAGACTTATCGGCATTGTCCCTGCCGTAGATTCCTGCGGAGAGATAATCCCGGAGGATGTGCCTTTCTCGCCGGAAGCCCTCGACCGCCTTTTCTCATGGCAGAACGAAGTGACCGACCGATGCAACGCCGAGGGAAGCGACACCCTTACCTCCATTGCGAGCAAGCTCGAAATATACGCAGTCAGGTTTTCTCTTTTGCTGGCACTCGCAGACCGGGCTTGTGGCGATGAGAAAAAATTGATAGACGCCGACATCGTGGAGCGCGCCATACGCCTGACAGAGTATTTCCGCGTGACCGCCGCAAAGGTGCAGGGCATCGTAAGCGAGGACGCTTTGACGGAGTTGCAGCTTGCCGTACTATCGGAACTGCCCGGCACGTTCACTACCGCCGAGGGTGTGGCAATCGCCGCGAAATGTGGCATGTCGGAGCGCAGTTTCAAGCGGTTCATCAAAGACCGCAAAGGCGTTCTGTTCGTCCATTCCGCCCACGGAAACTACACTAAATTATAAACATTCCCCCTTGGCATTATTGTCACTTTGGCATTTCCTACGGAGATGCCGACGCACCCCGACTGTGCCAAAATGACGAAAATGCCAAGGGGTAAATTCTCAAACAGAAGTCCCGTGAAACATCCTTTTTTCATCGAAGAAACCATTGCAGTAAGTGCAGTGGTTACAGCGGTGCACCACTGCTATGGCAGTGCAGTACCATCCGTGCAGTGGCGGCACGGAAATTACGCCATCCGGAAATTCCTTAGCTCATTAGGGAATTTTTCGAGCCGCATGGTCTGCCACCACGCTAAAAATGTCCCTACTGAGCCAATGGGGTCACCCCCTTTGGAAACCCCTATACGGCTTTACGAGAAGCCGTACACTCCGATTGTTCCACAAGCAAAAGCCCCTTGCCTATGAGTTACGCCGTACTCCACATCATGAAGGCAAGCGGCTCGTGCAACGCCATCGCCCGACACATCGAGCGGACCACGCAACCCGACAACGCCCACCCCGAACTGCGCCATCTCAACCGGGATGATTTCATCAAATATCCCGATGGCGTTGACGGTCTGGGCGAGGCTATCCAGCACCGTCTCGACAATGCCGGACTGACGCGCAAGATTGGCAAGAATCAGGTGCTCGCCCTCAATGTGCTGATGACATCTGACGGCGATGCGTTGCGCCGCCTTGCTGACGAAGGTCGTCTTGACGAGTGGGCACAGGCGAGTGTCGGCTGGGCAAAACAGACTTTCGGCGAGGACAACGTTGTCGCCGCCCATCTCCACATGGACGAGCAGACGCCGCATCTCCAGTCACGGTCGTGCCGATAGTCACCGCCGAGAGAAAGAAGAAAGCGAGCGAGGCGAAAGCCAAGAAACGCTACCGCACCAAATCCAAGGACGGCCCCCGGCTTAGCGCCAACGACATAATGACCCGCGACAACCTTACCCGGTTTCAGGATACCTACGCCGAAGCGATGGAACATTTCGGGCTGGAACGAGGCATCCGTGGCTCCGAGGCCCGCCACGTTGACCAGCACGAATACTATCGCCAATGTCAAATCAGGAAGAAAGATTTGGAGCAGGATGTGGCCGGACTCTCCGCCGAGAAAAAGCAGCTCGATACCGAAAACCGGTCTTTGGAGAAACGTAAAGCTGAACTTGAACGTGGCAACCGCTGGATTGAAAAAACAATCATCGAATCCAAAGCTGCAAATAAGCAACTGACCGAAGAAAACGCCCAACTTACCAAGGATAAGAAATTGCTTGTTGAGTATAATTCGACACTGAAAGAGACTGTCGTTGGAATGATTGAGGAATACAAAGGTCTTGAAACATCGAAAGAAAAACTCTCAAGGGAAGTATCGGCTCTTGAAGCGTCTAAAATGTCAGTCGCTTATGATTCCGATTATACCGAATATAAGGCTGACATTGAGAAATTCTTCCCGGATGTCCCCGACCTGCTTAATTGGGCGAGATACTGCAAACATATCGGGTTCCCCGACAGCTTCACCCAACAAATAGTTGCGCAACAGCCCGTGCAGTTCAGAGGAAAGCTATATTCGCCGGAGCATAGCCAAAGTTATTCAACCGAGCATTCCGAGGCAAAACTTGAACGAGATCCCAAGGAAAAGCATCGTTTCATGCTGAAGATAGATGGCGTGAGCGTATTTCAATGGTTCCGCAATAAAGCCAAAGAGTTCCTTGCCAAACTCGGTATCAGGCTCAATGAACCGAAACGGGAACCATCGTTGGGCCGCTAGAACAATCGCCACCGGGAGTATACTTTCTCTCGGTGGCAATCGTTTTGATTTTGTGTCTATTAAAAGGGCAAATCAATTGGAGAAGGATTGTTCTGATTGCTCGATTGAGGCAAATACCAACCAGATATTTGCAAATAGCAACGTTCGTCAGACCATGCGCCTTTCCCATCGAACCAGTTGGCTAAAGAGAGCCTAACAATCGTTCCAGCCGGGATACTTGCAACAGGAGGCAAGAACCCTACATATTTAATTTTAAGGCCTCTATAAATATAATAATCTTTCTCAAATGATACCACATGAGTTAGACTTTCGTCCGACACCCAAAACTGCGTACTGAAACCAGGAACTTTATCCCTTGTAACGTATATCTTCGATTGTAAGCAACCATCGAAAGTTCCATTCAAGTGTCCCTTATAAAGGCGATTGCCAAGATTATGCGTCCTTACATAATTCACTATCCCGGAAATGCCTACATTGCCCAATTTTTTTATTGGAGATGTCTGCTTGTCTTCCACATGAGGGGCCTCTCTAACGTTCCATGCTGTTTCAACAGTCATTTCCCAGCGATCGCCAATTTCATATGGAACATCAGCGGTTAAGTTGCCGCCGCGCTCGTTGTGCAAGCGGATCAACTCACCGTTTTGTTCATTTATGCCACCGACACAAACGCCGTTAACCATTTTAGTTTTGGAAACGATAAGAACTGTTGCCATATCTTATAAGTTTATGATTTCACTATTTAGGATGGAGGCTAACTTTTGAGCCACTAAAGATCGATGACATGCAGACGCCTTTTCTTCTACACAGAAAAAGACAATATTCTTGGCCTCGCTGCTTATAAGCTCATTTGCTAATTTTTCAATATCAAACGGCTCTAATATATGCTTAAGATATTCAGATTTGAACACTGGGCCAAGAGTAGTTCTCTGTTTTTTAGATTCACCATTTGCTTTATCAGCATCTTTTTGCATTTGGCGAATCTCATTTGTTGGGGCAAGCTCCTTGATATATTTGTAATTAATACCGAGTCCTTGCAACTTTGCTTGCAGGTAATTGCTGTTCACATATTTATATTGAGAACCGCGAACACCTCGACGTTGACGAATATCGCAGAAGAGGTCTATATTATTATCTCGGAGTTTGTTAAAATATGACTCTTCAGTAGAATTATAAACTCCTATAGTAAAAATCTTAATCATAAGGGTTAAATGTTTCTTCTGTCGGTTCGGTTATATTTTTATATGATTTTCGAGACCTAAAATATGGAGGTTCACATTCTCCAAATAGATTACCGCCCGGTTCCCATAATCCTTTCGTCAGAGTCTTCATGATTTCTTCTTGACTAATTACTTTGTTAACCGCTACGATATGGTTCATAGAGATGTGGTATCCAAAATAAAGTTCCCTTCCTATAAGTTTACTACGGTGGCATTCCGAAGGATCAGATTCGCTACACATAATTGCCACTCGACAATTCTTAGAGTTTGCATCCACTAATCTATGCAATCCGGTTTTAAATGAAGGCTCCTCTGCCATCTTATGATAGTCAAAATAACCTTCCTCATCATAACATATGTCATTTGATGGGCGACCTCCGATGTAATCACCCATATAAATATATCTAATTCCTTCTTGTTGCAACCATCCGTCAATGATTCCATGATTAAATTGAGGAACCCATTTTGAGTATGGACTGGTTCTAACATCGACAAGGAAATGGATGTCAAAAGACCTAAGTTCTGAAAGGAACTCTTCTTGAGTCTTTTGACCATGACCTATCGAATATAGAGACGAAACTTCGTGCATTGTATCGAATTTTAATTTGTAAAATTAGCGATATTTATCTATATCACAAAACTCTAACGTATGTTATAGAGCATATATTGGACTAATTTTGAGAATTTTCTTCTTGTATGCTTCATAAAACGTTTATTTCACCTCTTCAGGCAGTGCGTTAAGTTGCTTATCAACCCGGTATCGGGGCTGATTGAAGGCGGCGCAGAGTAGCATGAAGAGGTCATGAAGTTCAAGCATTGAATAGTGTTCAACGGCACTACTGCCTACCTCATGGAGTCCGGTGGCATACATATTTACCTGCGCTTTGTTGGCGATGTCTATGTGAGTCTTACGGCACAGTTTGCTACTGCCGACTGAGTGTAGTGGCACTCGGTTCATTGTGCCTGCCGCCTCATCATACTGATTAACCAATCGATCAATCTTACAATACTCAAGGAGCTTCTTAATCTTGGCGTTGTATCCGCTTTTGCCGGAGGCATATTTGAGAACACCAAATTTGAAACCGGAGCGTTTGACGATTTCCAACGCAAACATCATCAACGGAGTTTTCTTCTCTCGTCGGTCATTTTGCGTCTTCATTGTTTTCTTGGGGAGATATTGAACGTAGGGAATGCCGTCATCGGTAACAGCCACGTTCGACATCGATAACTTCATGAAATCTCCGATACGACAACCGAGAGCGCACTGAAGAAGAAAAGCATCTTTGGTTTCCTTCAGGCTGTCGGGTACATCCGCTACCATTATCTGCTGAACTTCCTCATAGCGGAGGAAGAAAGGATCATCATATTGTTCTCTCAGAGCCTCGTTCCTTCGTTTCTTGGTGAGACGCCTAAAGGGAGATTTTAGAATCTCGTCATTTTCCTCCAGCTCATTGAAGAAAGCCTGCAAAGCCCGGAGTTTCGCCGATGCCGTGTTGATACTCGCTTGCTTGGTCGGTATGGAGATCTTTTGCAGGCTTCCATATATCGCCTTATGTTTATCGACATATTTGTATTCGTTGATAACGAACTCCCGAAAAGCCAATATGTCTTCCGGCGTGAATCGGTCCGGTGTATAATGCGATTTCTTGAAAATGATAAGGTAACGTGAGAGTTTATCCCATACAATCTTGTAAATCTTGGCTCTGCCCTCACTGACGGTGCCGTATGTTTTCAGACCGTCAATGTAGCGGTCGAAACGTGCCAAAAGTGTTTCGATTTCCTCCGTCTTGACTATATTGTATTTCTCCGGATTGAGAAGCATGTCTATTCTTGCCTCAAAGTCGGTGGCGTCGAATTCAGGACATTCCTCTTTCAGTTGCTTATAGGCTTCGTGCATCGCATCAATCTCGCGCGTAATAGCGAGACGCAATTCCTCGTTATAGAGGCTGACACGAGGTCTTAGTGAGCCATCCATATCGAACTTCTTCAGGTCCGCGAGGTCTGCCTCAATACTGCTCTTGTGAAAGAGCTGAACTTCTCGACCCTCCGTAAGCCGGAAGCGAAGTCTTATTTTACCGCTCGTCTTGGTCGTGCGGAGGTAGAGAGTTATTCTTTCCATAGGTGGTTGTGCATTTCAAAATATCGTTGTGCAAGTATAACGTTTTTGCACAACCAAAAGTGCGTTGAATTAAATTCCCATGGATTTATTAACATTCAAAATAGTTGTAATACACTGATTTTCATTGACAATCATATTCAAATTCATTTATAGCCGTACATAATTCTGAATCCTTCCAAGAAAAAACAAACATGAAATTTTAATGTATTTAAATGAGGATATACATATAACAAAGGATAATATAAATATTTTAAACATCGTTAACAACATTTGCCATAAAAATGATACATATGCGTATACTTTCTATGAGTCTTGCGATTCTTTTATGAAATCGGGATTATACATATATGCATTTGGTGAGAAACATAATATAGGAAAACTATATTTTGATTTAAATAAATACATCAAATCCAACCAAGCTACAACGCCGACCCTATTATTTCCTATACAAAGTAGTATAATAACAGGATATCGGTTTGGAAGCTAACATATGTTTAAATACCTAAGAATTTATTTTGCAGAACTGCATATTTGCTTTATGAATTTAAGGACCAAGCATGTAGATTCAAACATAATATTTCTTAAAACCATTTATTGTTTTTTAAGAAACCTTGAAATCATAAACAATATGTCTGTACTATATAACACACTTAGATACTTAACTTCTTTAAGAATCAACAATGATTCTTTAATATCAACAGATCAAACACAGAACATGACATATGCAATTGACAAAGAAAACGAACAAATTTATTCAAAGAATAAAAACAATATCGCGGAAATTTTATCAGATTCATCCCCTTTATCAAATGTGGAGTCAATACTAAAAAAGATACATTTTCTCTTTAAGAAAGAATACTCTCATGCTTCTTCCCCCTATAATGAATACAACCAGCTCATTATCCTGAGAAATATAATACTTCATATAGGAGGCATTCTCTTTATACATTCATATTACAAACAAGTTATATTATCATTATTGTATCTTCACCTGAAAAAGACAATGACAAATGATTTTTAGTCGCTTTCCACATATAATACAAACAGAGACAAAGGACTGTGGTCCGACTTGTCTTCATTTGCTATGCAGATATTACGGAGTATATTTAGACATCCAATACCTGAGAGAAATCTGTGGTATGAGGAAAGATGGCATATCTGTAACTAATTTTATAATGGCAGCTGAAAGAATTGGATTTAAGGCATCTGCCTTCCGAGTATCATATCGTAAATTCAGATCGGATATTCCTCTTCCATGTATTGTACATTGGTTTGATAATCATTTTATAATCGTATACAAAATTACTAAAAAGTATATTCATGTTTCAGATCCTATCAAAGGTATTTTAAAATATAGCTTTAAAGATTTTGCAAAAGGCTGGCTTCATCACACCCATACTGACATAAAATATCGTAAAGGTATTTGTATAGTCTGTGAACCCATGAATTTAGAAATCAATGATGAATTCCGACATAACAAAAGGAATCCAAAATTCATATCCTACATTTTAGGATATATAAATTTCTATAAAAAGCAGATTTTACAAATTGCAACACTTTCTATAGCAATAACATTTTTAATGGCACTTGTCCCGTTGATAACTCAATCTGTTATTGACACCGGCATAACAAGTTCTGATTACAATTTTATTTTTATAATGATAATATGTTGCTTTATATTGTCATTGAGTTCTTCATTAGGGAATTGGCTGAATCAGTATATCAACGCAAATACTACAAAGAGGATAAAAATGTCAATGATGACATTTTTTATAAATAAACTTCTTAAATTACCCGTTAGCTTCTTTTCCAATCGACTTATGGGAGATATAATTCAAAGATCCCGAGACTACGAACGTATCGAAATATTCACGTCTTTATGCTTTTCCAGTATAGCTTTGTCAATTACACAATTTATTGTATTTTCCATTATATTATATTTTTATAACGCAACAGCACTATATATTTTTATATTGTTTTCATGCGCATACATTATCTGGATTTTGTTTTTCTGGTCAATACGTAAAAATATGGATTTATATATATTTTCTTATATTGCCAAAGAACAAAGCTTATGGATAGAAACACTGTCTAATATCTGCGATATTAAAAATTTCAATTATCATATCGGAATCAGGAGGAAATGGGAAAATATACAATCTAAACTATTTAAGACCCAGCTAAAATTCATAAATATTGAAAACATACAAAATATTGGTTCCAATTTAATAAACACTTTAAGAGATTTATCTTTAATTTTTTTTTGCACAATTAACGTGATAGACGGTGACATGACTTTCGGCATGCTCGTTGCAATTCAATTTATTCTTGGACAATTATCAATCCCAATCCAGACAATTGTTTCAATTATTATCAATTGGCAAACTGCTAAAATTAGCTTTAAACGAATTGCTGAAATTCTGACAATGAAGGACGAAGATATTAATCAAAAGTCAATTTATTGGCATAATAAAAACGGTGGCATCAAAATAAATGATTTGTTTTTCTCATATAATATCAATAATTCTCCCATAATAAGTATCTGTCTCCACGATGACGCATTGACTGGATTCTGATACAGCTGTAATTTTGCAGAAAAATTACAGCTATGAAAGAGAACGACTATTATGGGCATTACAAGGCCTTTGTAAAAGAACTCAACAGCAAGCCGGGGCAGACACTCCAGATCTATTGCCGGGAGAATGGAGTGGTGTGGCGCCGTCTGTATGACTGGATGCGCCGGCATCACATATCCCTTAAGAAGCTATATCAGACGTATCGCTCGGAACCGAAAACAGCGGTCCGTTTGACCGATAACGCAGATAATATCGAATTTAGAGAACTGATCCAGGGACGTGTCAATGCCGGACAATCCTGTCTCTGCGGGGATGTCAACGTAATCAAAGGCGTGTGCCTGAAGCTGCCGTCGGGCATAACGGTAAGTCTGGAAGACTGCGGTGTCGAGGTGCTGTCACGTTTGATTGCCGGACTTGCGGGAAAGGAGGTGGCCGATGTTCTCTCTTGACGAAAAAATAAAGTTTTATCTCTGTCAGCAGCCGGTGTCGATGCGATACGGTATAAGGGGTCTGACCAATATGGTTCTTTCCTGGCCCGGATTCTCACCCATGTCGGGATGTGCATTCGTATTCTTTTCCGCAGACCGCCGTCAAGTGAAGATTCTGAGGTGGGACGGAGATGGTTTTCTGCTGTATCAGAAGAAACTTGCCAAAGGTCGTTTCCGAGAACTTGTCTACAAGGGCAGTGACGGCTGTCTGCAGGCTTCTTACGAGGAGATATATTTTTTAATGAGGGGCCTCTCACCGGTGACGATGAAGGCCGACAGTCGCTTCCGATACGATGTCGACGACATCTAACTATTTGTCGGATAGAAATATAATTGGTTAAAAATTAGAAAAATCCAATTATGTTCACTATCTTTGTATAGTGAATGACAAGGAAATCATAGTGCTTCTTCAGCGCCAGCTGGAGGTGTCGCAGGCCACAATCGAAGGTCTGCGCACCGCCTTGTCCGAGATGAAATCCACCATTGAGGATCTCAAAAAAACGATACGGTCGCTCGAACAGGCTCTCAAGGACAAGGGGGTGGAGACGGCCAGAACAAAGAAGGCTCTCAAAAATGTAGCCGCCCTCATGGAGAAGCACAATGAACGTCAGCCCCTGCCGATCGAACCAGATCCCGAATTCACTCCCAAAGCCGAAAAAACCAAGTATGACCCCAAGTCAAGAGGTAACAACGGAGCGCGTCGACTCGAACATATGGAATGCGAAGAGCGCGTTATAGTTGTTGCACCGCAAGGAGTTGACCTTGCCGGGGCTCGCTTCCTCAGATATCAGACAAGCATCCGCTACAGGGTCGAGCCGATGAAAATAATAAAGGAAATACATAAGGTCGCCCTCTACAGCAAGGACGGAACCATAATCAGCGGCAAAGCTCCGGTCACACCCCTGCAGAACTCAAACTTCGACGGAAGCTTTATCGCGTTCTGTGCCCAGATGCACTACATGTACTCGATGCCTATGAACCGCATAGCTTCCTGGCTTGCGGACAATGACTTCAGAATAGGGCGCGGAACAATAGGCGGACTTCTGTCGAAAGCGACAGCGGTCTTCAGCCGTCTGCAAGAGTGTCTGCGGCAGGCAGTGCTGGAAGACTCCTACATAAGCGGCGACGAAACGTTTCACAAGGTAAGGGTCGAAGAGAAAAACGACAAAGGACTCAAAATCAAGAAAGGATATATATGGAATCTGGTGGCGCATCACCTCCGACTGGCATACTTCTTCTATAGCCGGGGAGCAAGGTCGGAGAAAGTCTTCGAGGAAATCATTGAAGGATATAACGGTACATTCCAGAGCGATGCCATGTCTATATATCGAAAACTTGGCGATGGGAAATATTACGGAATCAACAGAATCGCGTGTCTTCAACACATCAAGCGGCGGTTCATCGATATAAAGGAGATCCCGAAAGCTGCCGAGATCCTGCGCCTGTTCAATCTCCTCTATGACCGGGAGCACCGTCACCGGATAGGACGCGACGGCTGGACCGTGGCCGACAATCTCCAGTGGAGAGAGGAATACGCCCCTCCCATACTGGCAAGAATAGAGGAGAAACTTAATGCGGTAAAGACAGATCCGCATGTTCCCGCAGACTCTGACCTGATGGGAGCGGTGAAGTATGCCCTCAACGAATGGGAATGGGTCCCGGCCATCTTCAGCCGCGGTGACTATGACCTTGATAACAACCTGATTGAGCGGATGCAAAGACTTGTGTCGCTACTAAGGCGCAACTCGCTTTTCTTTGGATCTCACAAGGGAGGCGAGACGGCAGCCATGTACCTGTCGCTGGTCGTGTCATGTCGTC
>Ga0137307_102874_pt1 | contig 11153 bp, 10 predicted proteins | sample NAcewD2O_March_2_FD_97180 | JGI IMG/M metagenome (GOLD analysis project Ga0137307, IMG submission 97180) | Mouse cecal microbial communities from Vienna, Austria - N-Acetylglucosamine amended D2O_March | ecosystem: Host-associated > Mammals > Digestive system > Large intestine > Cecum | place...
GCCGCAAGGACATCATTTACCTGATATGCGATGGACTCGAGCGTGGCGCGTATGATATGGCACTTGTTTACGCCGCGCGTGATTCCGACAATGGTTCCCCGCGCGTACTGGTCCCAGTATGGGGCGCCAAGCCCGGTAAATGCCGGCACGACGTAACAGCCGTTTGTGTCCTCGACTTTTTTCGCCATGTACTCGGAGTCCTCGGAGGAGTCGATAATCCGCAGTTCGTCACGCAGCCACTGGATTGCCGCGCCCGCGACGAAAATGGAGCCTTCCAGCGCATAGTTTACCTTTCCGTCAAGCCCCCACGCAATTGTGGTCACAAGCCCGTTCTCGGAAAAGACAGGCTTTTCCCCGGTGTTCATAAGCAGGAAGCACCCGGTACCGTATGTATTTTTTGCCGCGCCTGCCGTGAAACAGGTCTGCCCGAACAACGCCGCCTGCTGGTCCCCTGCCGCCCCTGCAATGGGGATTGCGCCGCCGAGATAGGATGGGTCTGCCTCCCCATAAATGCAGCTTGACGGCTTCGCTTCGGGAAGCATACACTTTGGGATGCCCAGCTCTGCGAGGATTTCGTCATCCCACGCAAGCGTATTGATGTTAAACAGCATTGTCCGCGAGGCATTGGAATAGTCCGTGACGTGGACTGCGCCTTTTGTCAGTTTCCAGATCAGCCATGTCTCAACCGTGCCGAACAAAAGGTCGCCATTCTCGGCTTTCTGCCGCGCCCCGGGAACATTATCCAATATCCATTTCACCTTTGTCGCCGAAAAGTATGCGTCAATGACGAGACCCGTTTTTTTCTTAAATGTTTCCGTCAGTCCCTTTGCCTTCAGGGCATCGCATATGTCGGAAGTCCGCCTGCACTGCCATACGATGGCGCGATGGACCGGCTCGCCCGTATGCCTGTCCCAGACAATTGCCGTCTCCCTCTGGTTGGTGATACCGATTGCCGCAATGTCCTTTGCCGTCGCCCCTATCATATTCATCGCCTCTACCGCGACGCCAAGCTGGCTTGCCCAGATTTCATCAGCGTCATGCTCTACCCAGCCCGGCTGCGGGAAATACTGTGTAAATTCCCGCTGCGCCATACTGCAGCGCCCGCCCTTTTTGTTGAATAAAATGCATCTGTTGCTTGTCGTTCCCGCATCCAGCGCCATAATGTATTTTGACATATGTTCCTCCTCCGTTCCTGCCTTTCTACTGCTTTTATGACAGCGGCATTTTTCATGGATTGTGTTTTTCCCTATTGCTGTCCCTTTAGCCAGCGGGAGAACTGTCTGAGCACATTCGTGTACAGTTCATTGTCGTCCGCCCTCTCCAAATCCTTCATATTGGAAAAGCCTGTGTTATCCCGCTTCCTGCCGCACATGTCATCGAGCTGCTGCAGATACCAGAACTGGTAATTTCCGATTCCGATAAACTGGATAAACACATTCATGCCGGATGACTTGAGGATAATTCTGTCCGTTTCACCCTTGTCGGCGTTTTCTCCATCCGTGATAAAAAGAATAAATGTCGGCTCTTTGTCATCCACAATTGCCTCAGCCCTCACTGCCTTTCTGCCAAATCCAAGAAATCCGCCCTGATAATTGACACCGCCCTCTATAATTGCATTTAATACAGGAGCGTAATTTGTCCCGCCCATGGAATAACCGGAGGCGGAAATCACGCCTTTTACATAATTCTCATAATTGGACAGTGTTAAATCCGCCATTTTCCTATAATCACTCTGGAACAGATACACATCAATGGAACCATTGTCGTCAAAGGTAAGTCCCAGCGGAACAAGCCTGTTGATGGTATGCTGAACGGTCCCGTTTGCGTAGAGCATGTTCATTGACCCGCTGTAATCGAGGACGACGACAACCTTTGCCCTTGCGGATCCGAGGTTCACGCCGCTTTCCTTGCTGAGGCTGACGACACATTTGCTCAGGTTGACAACATGTTTTTCGAGGTTCGCCTTGTCCTTTGACAGCGTAATTTTTCCCATAATCTTCTGTGCCAGTTGCGCTTCGGCATTTTCGGGAGCCAAATGCTCCGGCACAGGCGGTTCCGGCATGGAAGGCTCTGGCATAAAAGGTTCTGGCGCAGGCGGCTCTGAGAGCAGCTCCGTTCCGCCGTATGCCGCCAGCAGCGCTGACAGCCCGCCGTTAAAGCCATTGGCAACAGCGGAAATGCGCCATTCGTCCTTCCGATAAATTTCAACGGCGATGATTGCCTTTTCCTGCCTGAAATCCGTGCCGGAAAGTTCCATCGTCATCTGTGTGACGTTGTTTTGCGACAGGTTCAGGCAGTGTCTGGAAATTTCTCCCATCGTGCCGTCACCGTCAATGCTGGCGGTAAATACAAGCTTATCGATGCCTGGCGGGAGTTTTGACAGATTTACCATAAATTTTGCAGCGTTGTCCGCGGGCATAAGGCGGATTTCATTTGCCGGGGAGGCCGTCTGGTTATAGAATATCATATATCTGTCGTCAGAGAGCATGCCCAGCTTGTCAATTCCGAAGCAGCAAAAATCATAGACTGCCGAACCGGTTATGCTCATTTCTATGGTAAATTCAGAATCTGTATGAATATAGCCTGCGATTTTTTCACGCATACCGCGTTGTAGGTTCATTGTTTGCCTCCTTGGTAGTATTTTCTGCTTCATTATATCTGTTTTTGGATACCAATACAATGCTTTTTACATCTGTTCCATAAATTCATGTTGGTTTCCGGTGGTAATCGTCTATCCCAGGCTTTCAATTTGCGGTGCATGGATTTTTCTTTCGCATATTGACACGCCCCCCTGGCTGCGTTATAATGGTTTCACTTTATCACGCAAAAGCGTTGAAGTCCTAAAGTGTTTGTGTGAAAACTATTTTTTACTGAGGAAGGGGCATTGATTATGCTGGTTAAAATTATTTTACTGCTTTTATTTTTTGGATGTATGATTGCAGTCGGGCTGTATGCGCGCAAGAGCGCGAACAGCATGACGGATTTCGTGCTTGGCGGGCGCAGTGTCGGCCCATGGCTTTCGGCTTTTGCCTATGGCACATCTTATTTTTCCGCGGTTGTATTTGTGGGGTATGCGGGACAGTTTGGCTGGAAGTATGGCCTTGCTTCCACCTGGATTGGTCTGGGAAATGCGGTGATTGGCTCACTGCTTGCATGGGTTGCAATGGGCAGGCGCACAAGGGTCATGACACACCATCTTGAGGTGGCGACAATGCCGGACTTTTTCGGGCGGCGTTATGACAGTAATGTCATAAAAATTGTTGCCTCGGCGATTGCGTTCGTGTTTATGATTCCGTATACGGCATCTGTCTATAACGGACTTTCGCGCCTGTTTGGCATGGCGTTTGACATTCCTTATACCGTCTGTGTTATCACGATGGCGGTTCTGACCGGGGTGTATGTCATCCTCGGCGGTTATATGGCAACTGCCATCAATGACTTTATCCAGGGTATCATTATGCTGTTTGGCATTGTGGCGGTAATCGGTGCGGTGCTCTCTGGTCAGGGGGGCTTTATCGAGGCGGTCAGAAAGCTTTCGGAGCTTCCGTCCGATGTACCGGTCACACTGGGACAGCAGGGCGCTTTTGCCTCCTTTTTCGGGACAGACCCGCTGAACCTGCTGGGCGTCATCATTCTGACATCGCTTGGCACATGGGGGCTTCCTCAGATGGTCCACAAGTTTTATGCCATCAAGAGCGAGAAGGCGATTAAGACCGGAACGATTGTGTCTACCTTTTTTGCGGTGATTGTGTCAGGCGGCTGCTATTTCCTTGGCGGCTTCGGGCGGCTGTTTGACTCGCCTGCGCTGTACAAGGCGGACGGCTCTGTGATGTACGATGCGATTGTTCCGTCCATGCTGTCCACGCTGCCGGATATCCTGATTGGCGTCGTGATTATCCTGGTGCTTTCGGCCTCCATGTCAACACTTTCGTCGCTGGTGCTGACCTCGGCTTCCACGCTGACGCTGGACTTTATCAAGGGAAACATTGTGAAAGATATGGATGACAAGAAACAGCTGATTTACATACGTGTGCTGATTGTATTCTTTATTGTGGTTTCTGTTGTGCTGGCGCTCAATCCGCCGACCTTTATCGCGCAGCTGATGGGTATTTCATGGGGCGCCCTCGCGGGTGCGTTCCTCGCTCCGTTTCTGTATGGGTTATACTGGAAGGGCGTGACCAGGGCTGGCGTGTGGGCGAGCTTTATCTGCGGCGTCGGCATCACGGTCTCAAATATGTTCCTAAAGTTTATCTCCTCGCCCATCAACGCGGGCGCGGCGGCAATGATTGTGGGGCTGGTTGTCACGCCGGTTGTGAGCCTGGTGACGCCTAAGCTGGACAGCGGGCTTCTGACCCGGATTTTTAAGTGCTACGACAACACCGCGAAGGTGTCCAGCAAGGAATATCTGAAAGAGGAGGATGCGTAAGCATACCTCCTCTGCCAGATGGCATATTTCATTCGGACGCCCATGTCATAAAAAAGTAACCTGTGCATCGGCGTCATAGGTGTGCGGCTCCTTGGAAACTGCCTTGTGTCCAAATGCAATCGCAATTTCGTACTCATAATTTTCGGGAAATTTCAGCGCCTTTGAAAAATATGCTTTCTTCTCTCCCCGCATGGCATCATAAATGCAGCCGATAATTAAATTCCCTAGCCCAAGCTCCTCCGCTGCAAGCGCCATGTTCTCAACGGCAATTCCGGCATCCAGTGCACTCCACCGGAATTCGCTGTCAGCACTCAGTATCACGACAGTGGGCGCCTCGTAGTAAAAATTATGCGGCGGCTCTGAAATGTCGCGAAGCCGGTTCTTTTCCTCCTCCAGTTCTGCAAGGATTGAATTGTCTCCTTTTAATACTGTAAAATGAATCTCCTGTTTATTTGCGGCTGTCGGTGCCTGCAAGCCGGCATGAATCAGGGTGTTGAGTTCCTCGTCCGTCAGCGGCTCGTCTGTGTAGCCCCTTGTCGAACTCCGTTTTTTTATCACTTCTGTCACATTGCTCATTGTTGTCTGCCTCCTGTTATAATATTGTGCGCTATATCTTATCTGCTGCCATTTTGTAACACTGGATGGTGTAATTCTGAAACGAATGAATATCCTTTAGCAGCCCATTTTTTAATGTATCTGCCGTATGAACCGCGAGGTCAAACTGTTCCTGCGTAATATCTGCCTGGCGCAGCGCCTCCTCCAGTTCATCCATATCGTCAACCTTGATTTCGCCATTTGGATAGACTACCAGGTCCAGATACAAATCATCAAAATAAGGAATTCCGTCTGCGTCCGTCCCCTGTGCCGCAATCATGTCTATGTACCACACAAGAACATTGTTATCCTGGTTCATCATGGCTGTAATGCAGTAAAAATCATCCTTCGGCAAAATGGACAGCCATTTTAGCCCGGCATCGCACACCACAAACTCATTACCATTGAACTTCCATTTTTGCGCTTCGCTGACCTGCTGGATTTCCATAAGCCCGACATAGCCTGTGAAAAAATCTGACTGAACCTGTCTGCCGGATAACCTTTTTGCAGTAATGCACTTCCACTCGTCATAGGACAATCTGCTTCTTTTCATCTGTGTTATCCCTTTCTTTTTCGCCGATTGTACCACATTTCACCGTACCTGTCAACAAATGCAGGACACACTAAATTTTTATAAAATTAAGGAATCCTTAATGGTTTCTTTGATATGTTTGTGCTAGAATAGGATTTTAGACAGCATACATACAAGGAGGATTTTTATGAAATACACAGCGTCGGCATATCTACTGACCATTACGATTATTTCGTTTCTGGGATATTGTGTTGAGAATATCTGGCTTGCACTGACACAGCAGTATATTGACAACAGGAATATGTTTTTCCCTTTTCTGCTCGGATACGGACTGACTGTCGTAGGGATTTACCTGATTTTCGGAACGCCGAAAAAGTGGCTGAAGAAAAGGACTGCCAGTAAGGCGCTGGTATATCTTGCGTACTTTGCCCTGATGATTGTGATTGTCAGCATCGGGGAAATCATTCTGGGAAAAGCGGTGGAATACTTCTGCGGATTTGCATACTGGAATTATGAGAAAGTGCCGTTTCATTTTACAAAATACACATCCGTACCTACCAGCATGGGATTTGCCGGAATCATTGAATTTTTTATGGAATTTCTCATGGAGCCCATTTTGTATCATGTCCAGCAGCTTCCGAAAACGACTTTGCAGATTTTGGCCATCGGCTTCATCATCCTGCTGGTCAGCGACTACCTTATCAGTTTCCAAATCATGTACTACAATAAAAAGCCTAACCGTCTGTGGAAGTATCAGCTTGTGCAGAAACAGTTTATCCGATATCGTATTTAAAAAATCGAGCGCCAACGCGCTCGATTTTTTATTTTGGTCTAACGGTAAGTCTCCTGATGAATCCGTCCCCATCCGCTTCGCGGACTGTTGCGATTGCCATGATATGATAATCCCCGAAGCTGGCTATGAATTCCGCCTGTTCGTCGTTGACCACTTCCGCGCTCATAATCGAATACTCCCTTCTCACCCAGCTTTGTGGCTTCCCTTGGGACGAACAGCCGCCAGTGCCGCCACCAGAACCATGTGCCGGGCGGCGCCGGATGCTGCTGGGATGGGCGGAGGACAAGCCGGAACGGTATATTATCGAGGATGACTATGACAGTGAATTCCGCTTCAGCCACAGACCTGTTCCGGTTTACTGATTAATCGCCGAAACTGATGCCGAGCATCTTTGCTTCCTTGATGATGGTGGAATCCGGGTCAACCATCTTGAGCTTGCCGGCAACATCCTCGAGAGGTACTTTTACGACTTCCCTGTTCTGGTAGCCTACCATATAGCCGTACTCGCCCTTAAGAATGAGCTTGGATGCCTCTGCGCCAAGCCTGCTAGCAAATACCCTGTCATATGGGTCGGGGCTGCCGCCTCTCTGTGTGTGTCCCGGTACGGTAACACGCACTTCCATGCCGCTCTTTTCCTTGATTTTCTCTGCTATTTCATAGGAAACGCTCGGGTATTTGTACTCTGCCATGTATTTCTTGAATTCCTTTTTGGAGAGTGCTGCCACTTCCTTGGAGACAGCGCCCTCGGCAACCGCAAGAATCGTGAATTTGCTGCCTCTGTCGGAGCGCTTCTGGATTGCCTTGATAATCTTGTTGATGTCATATGGTATCTCGGGTATCAGGATAATGTCAGCCCCGCCTGCAATACCTGCATTTAACGTGAGGTAGCCTACCTTGTGTCCCATTACTTCGACGATAAATACACGTCCGTGTGATGCCGCGGTGGTGTGAATCTGGTCAATGCACTGCGTTGCAATGTCAACCGCACTCTGGAAACCGAACGTCATATCCGTTCCCCAGAGGTCATTGTCAATGGTCTTTGGCAGCGTCACGACATTTAAGCCTTCCTCGCGGAGGAGATTCGCTGTCTTGTGTGTTCCGTTTCCGCCGAGGATTACCAGGCAGTCAAGGCTGAGCTTGTAATAATTGTGCTTCATTGCCTCCACCTTGTCCAGCCCGTTTTCATCCGGGTCTCGCATATTCTTGAATGGCATGCGTGAGCTTCCGAGGATTGTGCCACCCTTTGTCAGGATTCCTGAAAAGTCTGACGGGGAGAGCATTTTGTACTTGCCATAAATCAGTCCCTTATAGCCGTCAAGGAAACCGAACAGCTCTACTTCCTTGCCCGCGTTGAACAATCCCTTTGCCACGCCGCGCATTGCCGCGTTGAGCGCCTGGCAGTCGCCGCCGCTTGTTAACATTCCGATTCTTATCATGGGAATCTCCTCCTTTTTTTCGCAGGATATGTCTGCGTATTTTTTATTTTAGCTTTTGCCATGCCATTCCTTTGCAAACTTGCTTTTGAGGAATATTACAGCTTTTTGCCATGCCAAGTGATAATCTGCCGAAGGCAGATTATCACTTATGGGCGTTCGCCCTATAGCGCCAAGCCATGATATGCCTTTGTAAGCAAGCTTACAGGCATATCATAACTTGTCTCTGCATGGCTCTCTTTAAATAACATTATAATCCTTTTTTTGGGTATGAACAACTTTCTTGCTATAAAATATTTCAATTTTGGTAAAAAAGTACAAAAAAAGCTCCGATATGATATTGTTCAAAGTCCTACGGCTTTCTTTGATCTTTTTTCCTGATAATGTGCCGCAGCTGATAGTTTATGTATATCTTTTCACAGATTTTTAAAATCATTTCCTGCGAATAATTTTTTATGTTTTCCACAAACACGTCAACAATGTAATTGGAGTATCTATTTTTATGTCTGTTATATTTCCCATCTGCCTCTATTGTATCTTCGATGAATTCTAACAGCGCCTGCGTTTTATATTCCGCATCATTCAGTTTAAACTGCAGTGCAGACCGATTTGCACTTAAATCCCTTACAATCGAGGTTTTTCTCGTATTGTTCCATATAGGGCTTCATTTTATCCTTACGTCCTTTTTCTCCTACACGTTTTAGAGACTGATTACAATTTTTACATGTAACTGCCATATTCGGAACACACTCTGCCAAATACGTACTCAATGTTTTTCCAACAGAATGCTCTATTTCCCCCAAGTCCGTTCGATCTCCCTTTAAATTTGCAAAACAGTACATACAGTGAAAACTGCTTGTTTCTAACAACAGTTTCTTTAATTCATCGCCTCTTTTTCCACTATATCCATATTCTGTATCTTCTAAATATGCCGGTGCAAAGTCCGGCATATCCAAAACATAGATATCTTTATCCACTTTACCACTCCTCGATTTGTCTGACCAGTACCTTTTGGACTTTTGACAAATTCAATTCCTTAATAAGCCCAAGTTCTTTCTGCTCCGTCTCTTTCCATATCCCAGCTACTTTATTATTCAGCAGTCTTCTAAGACATGTATCAACTTTTTCTCCCTCGTCAATATCTCTTGTTTTCACAAAGACACTGTCAAATATATTGTAGACCTGGGAAACACTATTGAAATCTCCGGCATCCAATAATTCATAAGTGCTTTCAGATAACAGAATGATATTGGCCTCTTTGGCATTAGCAATCAAGTCTGCCGAATGTGTCGTGACAATAAAGGAAAAGTCACTATATTTCTGCCTTATGAAACCAAGAATATTCGCACTGTTATATGCAAACAGAAATTCATCAACTTCGTCGATAATGACAAAACCGTTTTTCATAGTTCGTGATATATATTCCATTTCCATAAAAATACGCATTAACGCCTGATATCCACTCGACAGGGAGGATTCAACATTATCCAGGTATACTTTATATCCTACCTCCGACTGCACAACTGTTAACTCCACGCCAAGAAACTGCCGCATCAAATCCTTTATGGAATCCTCAAATTCAAAATAAAAATTTTCGATTGATGTGGGCACTCCCATATAGTAAAAAGTATCTTTCAGGTTATAGTTATCAGCCATCAGTCTATGTTCGATTATTTTCTTTGAGAATTGTAATTTCGACGCCGCACCACCCATTTTAAATATCTGGCCTACGCTAAAATATCTGTTTACAGAATCAATCAAATACCAGTTCTCAGAATCCGCTTTTAATAAGATACTTTTCAGCAACTCTGATTTCCCGCTTGAATTGTTGCCGATAATTATCGTATTATCATACTGGAGCTTACGCTTCAATACCATATCAGATAATTCATTCATCATATTCTGATAGCACGTCATAGATACCCTTCCACCTTTTATTCATATTTGTAATTGAAATTGTTCCGCCGGATGTAGAGTCCTTAAAGAATTTTTTGCTAAGTATTTCCTCACAAATCTCATCCGTTATCTCACATTGGATGTTCCTTTTCTCAAAAACAACATATAATCCTTCCAATAATGTCGTCTTGGAAAAATATTTTTTCGAAATATGAAGCACAGAAATAAATGCTTCTATACTATCAATATACGTCTTAATTTCCTTATTATTCAGCGAAAAGGATTCTTCTGCAAACCGGTCGATCATATCTTTTGTCGAATTTCGATATTCCTCAATTTTGTATCCTGTTCTTGAATAGGTAACATACGTCTTTAAGGCAGCGAACCGATACAGCATTTCCACGTCTTTACCATCATCACTGATGGTGCCCCATAAAGTTCTCCATCTTCTGTTATTTTTGTTGATTTTATTGATGGCACGGTTAAATGCACATGGGTAAATGCCATTTCTTAATTCCTGATTGGATAGCTGTTTTCCACCATTATTCAAGTTGGCAAATATCTTATGTAAAATTTCATCTTTCTTATTTTGGTCGGAAATCTTAATTTCTATAACTGTAATAGTCGAATAATCTACTTTTCTCCTTAACTGAATCGGCAGATTTTTATAACTGATGTCACATTGTTCATCACCTATCTGAATATAAAAACCAGCAGGAACAATATCATACTTTTGTTCAAGCGCTGCGACAAAATTTCCTGCTGAATCAACATCCATTTCCTGATAATCAAATACACTCATTTTTTCACTTTTGAAAAACTTGCCAATATAATAAAAATAGAGACTCATTACCCTCTGTTGTCCGTCCAATATTTCCAACTGTCCTTTTTCATTTCGGTATGTATAAATCGGCGGAATCGGAAGCCCCCTTACCAAGGAAGCCGCCAGTTCTTCTACCTGCACTTTGCTCCAACGGTATTTTCTCTGGTATTCCGGAATGACAAACATATTCTCATGCACCCCTTCAACCAGTGCCTTGAATCCCATATCCGTTTTATACTGCTGCACGCTGATATTATTATAAATTTCGAGAATTGACTTACCCATAGCATATCTCCTTGTCCCACACTCTAACAACATTTTAAATGTTTCCGATAAATCTGTCAATTCCATCAGCCATAATCGAGCAGGGCATCTGTTAGATCTGCTGACATATTTCATCCGGACATCTGTATGCACAAAAAAGGATACCATCATCTGGTATCCTTTTGTATCCCTAAATGGGTGGAGGTGGATTCGAACCACCGAAGCATAAAGCAGCAGATTTACAGTCTGTCCCCTTTGGCCACTCGGGAATCCACCCATATGTCAGGTTCGCCCTGACATTTATCATTAAATCATAAAACAGTGCAAAAAGCAAGAATTTTTTATGATTCTTTTGCTTCCTCGGCAATGCGGATATGGACGTCTCGCAGCTG
>Ga0137307_102875_pt1 | contig 11148 bp, 8 predicted proteins | sample NAcewD2O_March_2_FD_97180 | JGI IMG/M metagenome (GOLD analysis project Ga0137307, IMG submission 97180) | Mouse cecal microbial communities from Vienna, Austria - N-Acetylglucosamine amended D2O_March | ecosystem: Host-associated > Mammals > Digestive system > Large intestine > Cecum | place...
TAATCCTAAACGCCTAAAAACGCAACTGCCTTTTAACCTTGCTCCTTGTAAACGGCAAGCGTTGCTTTCAGCGAGGCTATTATCTCCTCGCGGAGCGACGCGGGGGACAGAACTTCTACGTTCTGATTATACTGTAGCGCCCAGTACAGCATTGCGCGCGGACTTGCCTTGACGGTTGCCGTAAAATATCCGTCCTCCGCAGGCTTTGCGCTGAAGTTGCGACCGAACCAGTCCACAAGCTCGTCCGTCATAAACGACTTGCATTTGAGCGTTATAACCTGCGGCGTATCGCTGAACATATACGGAAGTCCCGTTGCTATTTCCTTGTAATTTATACCGTGCCTGTAGCCATCGATTTCGTTTAGCGGAAAGGCGTCCTCGTCGATTATACGCATATCGGTGATTTTGTCAAGCCTGTCAAAGCTCATACCCTCATATTTGTCGTCGCGCAGCATCAGATAGTATCTCTGATTGTGCAGCAGCATCTGATAGGGCGAGCCGACGTGAGTGTCCGTCGCGCATAAATTGCCGTTTATATCCGTGCGGTTATATTTAAACCGAATTTTTTTGCCTTGTTCGATAGCCTCGTCGGCTATTTCTATATTAAGAAAGAAATCCTTATTTTGTGATTTCTCCCAGTCCTTAACGGAGTAGACGTGCTTGACGTTGCTCTTAAAATCGCGACCGCCGAAGCCGATAAGCTTGTCTATCAGCTGCTTGGAGTGCGCGGAGTTTATATGCCTTGAGCTTAAAACGCTGTCTATAAGCAGACGAAGCTCCGCGTTTTCAAAGGTGCGAGAGGCAAGATATGTTCCGCGGGCGTCCGATTCGATATCGCAGCCCGCCTCCTTGAGATAGGATATGTTTCGTCCTACAGCTTTTCTTTCGCACTCCACGCCGTAGTCACGGTAAAGTATATCTATAATGTCCTGCTGCTTCAGCGGATGCTCTGCGTCGGTGTATCGCTCGAGTATCTGATATATGCGTAGTATAAGTGTTTTTTTTGCTTCCACGGATTTTCCTCCAAATAATCCATATCCGATAAATTACGGCTTTGCGTGTACCGTTTTCGGTACTGCGCATATCATATTATAGCGTTGCGGGATGAAGAAGTAAACTAAATTATGCGGCAGGATATAATCTGCTCCTGATGTCAATACAATTTAAAGAGGTGAATTATGAAGGTATCGCTTACAAGAATAAGCAATGAAAACACTGTTAAAAGTACTCAGGTCGTTACGCTTAACGGAACGCTCAAATGTGTGAGGATAACGATAATACACAGATAATAAAAGTCTTGAAACTTCCTTAAAACTATGTTAAAATTATTATGTTACCATTTTGAGGAAGCTTTATGGAAGCTAAAAAATTTAATAGATTTAAAATCTCCGTATTACTTACTGCTTTACTTGTTGCGGCTGTTATAACAGTGTGTCTTTGTCTTAAGTTTTTGCATTTCGATTTTAATACGGTTGGCAGTGATTACAACATAATTCAGATAGACATTTCTACGCGTCCGCAAAACATCGAAGCGCGCTTAGAGTACCTGTACGGATATAATACCGTTGATTTCGGCGAGGCGGGAGAGAATTATCTGGCACATCCCGACAGCGTTCTCCTCAATAAAGGAACGGATAATGAAACCGTTCTTACCGCATACGTGGGCGGACACGGCAAAGGACCGATTATTCTGAAGAATACGACCGATGGGGTTGATTATGGCAAAAGGCTTACAAACACGCCGAACAGCTGGCGATACAGCGAGGAAACCCCCACGTTGTATGAGCTTGAGTTTGTAAACGGCAGTAAGAAGCTGATTTTGATATCCGCCAATCCCAAATGGAAGGATTATAAATCCGGCGACGGCTTTAACGCTTCCGTGTCCGAGGACAACGGCGAGCATTGGTCGGAGTTTGAAAAATTCTACGGCAAGGATTCTGCGTGCAAATTAAGTCCTATAGTGGCAATGAGTTCGCTCACGCGACTTAAGGAAAACGGCAAATTCGTTGATAAGTGGATGGGACTTTTTCACGATTACAATTTTTGCTGCTACAAAACTCTGCTTACTTTTGACGATAAAGGACGGATGCATTGGAGCAAACCGCAGCAGTTTTTAAAGAATTCGATTGACGAAAAGGGAAGAAAAATAGACCAGTGCTTTGTCGCCAAGAAGGCGAAGATATGCGAAATAGAAGTTGTACGCTCCGATAACGGATTCGGAGATAAGCTATTGATGATTTCAAGATGCGAGAGTAGAAGAATGAATTCTATGCTTGCGTTTTCATACGACGAGGGCAACACCTGGACTAAGCTTAAGGAGACTCCTTCCGCGCTTAACGGCGATAGGCACAAAGCGGAATACCTTAAGGACGGGAGATTGTTTATTACCTTTAGGAGTATCGAACGAGATAAAGCTAAGCTGAGCGCGGTCGGAGAGCATTCGAGAAATTTTTTCAGTGAGGGCTGGGTTGCCTGGGTAGGTACGTTTGACGATATTGTAAGCTGGTACGGCGGAAACAGAACCGCGGAAGGACAATATCGTATTAAGCTTGCGCATACATATAATGCCGGTCAAAGCTCGGCGAGCTTAAATGCCAATGGCGATACGGGCTATGCGGGACTTGCAGTGCTTAGGGACGGTACTGTGATTACGTCAAGCTACGGTCGCTTTAAAGCTGACAGTAGTAAGACTTTTATAGCGTCAAAGCGAATAAATATTTCCGATACCGACGAATTATATGAGCGCGCAATATCGGAAATATAGACTTTATCCATATTTTTATATAGATAAAACATCGATTAGTAAAATTCAACGCCGCTTTTATATTCGTTATAGAGTTGTTTAAAAGCGGGCAACGAGCGTAAAATCATATCCCTGCTCACGCAATATGCGATGCGAACCCATCCTTCCGCCGCAAAGCTGTCGGCGGGGACGATAAGCAGTCCGTGCTTTTTCGCGCGTTCGGAAAATTCCTTGGAATTTCCGTTCGGGGCTTTTACAAACAGATAAAATGCGCCTGACGGATGCACGCATTTAAAGCCTATTTCGGATAGCGCATTGTATAACAGATTGCGGTTTTCATCATAGGCGCAGACGTTAGGACGGGCGTCGAGACACTTGGCTACCGTATACTGAAGCATAGACGGCGCGCATACGTAGCCCAAGGCTCTGCCTGCTCCCATAACCGCGCAGTAAAGCTCGCGCGCGCTTTCGCATACGGGATTTATCGCAAGATAACCTATTCTTTCGCCGGGCAGGGACAGCGATTTTGAAAAGCTGTAGCAAACAATCGTGTTTTTATATATCGCAGGGATAAACGGAACCTCCGCTCCGTCGTAAACCAACTCTCGATACGGCTCGTCGGCAATGATAAATATAGGATGTCCGAATTTCGTCGCGGCTTCGGTTAATACGTTTGAAAGTTTAATGAGCGTTTCGCGCGTATAGATTACTCCGCTTGGGTTGTTTGGAGAGTTTACAATTATTGCTTTGGTTTTTTCGGTTATCGCATTTGAAAGCGCGTCGAAGTCTATCTGAAAATCCCCGTCAAACGGAACGGTTACGGGCGTGCCGCCAGCGGATTTAACAAAAACCGTGTATTCCGGGAAGTGCGGAGCAAGTATCATAAAGCGGTCGTCCGCCTCGCAAAGTGCTTTTATGGAGATTGCAAGTCCTGCCGCCGCGCCGCAGGTCATATATATATCGTTTTCGCTATACGATGAGGCAAAGCGATTATTTAGATTTTGCGCTATCGCTTTGCGTACGGATAAATCGCCTTGCGCGGAAGTGTATCCGTGTAAAGCAGTGCTGTCAACCGTTTCGATAAGCTGTTTTATAGTATCGTTTACCTCGCGCGGAGCGGGTACGCTGGGATTGCCGAGCGAAAAATCGTATACTTTATCCTCTCCGAGTTCTCTTGCGCGGAGCTTGCCGTATTCAAACAGCTCTCTTATTACAGAGCGGTTATTGCCCAATTCATACATATCTTTGTTAAACATAACGCACCATTGAAATTGATTATTTATTATAGCATTGAATAACTGTAATTTCAATAGTGAATAAATTTAGGATGATACGTAAAGTGTATAATTTATATAAATGAAAAAGTGGACAGCAGATAATATTTTGCGCGCCAACTTCGTTGGATGGAAACTATAAGTAATTATAACTTAGACTAACGAAACAATAAAATTCGTATTAAAAGGAAACACACTTAGCTATAAGCGGTTTAAAAAGTCGGGTAGAGGTATACACCAAGCAAAATATTATGCGGAGCGTAGCAAGAGTTTACAACGTTGGAAAAAGTGGACAGCAGATAATATTTTGCGCGCCAACTTCGTTGGTTGGAAACTGTTAGGAATAACATCACAGGCAGATGGGATTTAAAATTCGTATTAAAAGGAAGCACACTTGGCAACAAGCGGTTTAAAAAGTCGGGGAGAGGTATACACCAAGCAAAATATTATGCGGAGCGTAGCAAGAGTTTACAACGTTGGAAAAAGTGAACAGCAAATAATATTTTGCGCGGTAGAAGATATAAAATTCGGATTAGAAGGAAACACACTTGGCTACAAGTGTGTTCAAAAAATCCGAATTTTATATCACCGTGACGCTTTTCGCCAAATTCCTCGGCTTATCGGGGTTAAGCCCGAGACATAGCGAGGCGTTTAGTGCCAGACTTTGCAACGGCACTATCGTAACCAACGGATAGAGTATGTCGTCCGCCAAAAACGGCAGGTATAGCGTTTTATTTGCGCCTATATCGCCGACGGACGAAAGCGCTACCGTATATGCTCCGCGCGAGCGCAGCTCGCTTACCGTCGCTTCAATTCGGTGCTTATCATTCTGAGCCGTAGCTATTACTACTACTGTGCTTTTTTCGTCTATAAGAGCTATTGCGCCGTGCTTAAGCTCGCCCGCGGAATATGCGTCCGTCATCTTGTAGGTTATCTCCTTAAACTTCAACGCCGCTTCCTTTGCGGTTACGCCGTCCAGTCCTTTGCCTACAAAAAACAAATTGGCGCGCTTAACCCTGTCCTCGTACAGGTCGTATTCGGCGGTCTTGCGTATGGCTTCGGCAAGCCTGTACAGGTCGGACTTTAAAAATTCACGTCCTTCTATGCGCATCGCAAGCATATACAGCGCGAGCAGCTGACAGTTATAGGATTTTGTCGCGGCAACCGCAACCTCGGCGCCCGCGTCAATAAGCAGGGTTCTGTCCGCCGCATAGGCTATGCTGCTGTGCGCAACGTTTGTTATCGCAAGGGTGGTTGCTCCTTTTTGCTTGCAAATCTCAAGAGCGTTTAAGGTATCGGCTGTTTCGCCGCTTTGAGTTATAAGTATTACGGCGCAGTCGGAATCCACAAACCGCACTCCGTCAAACTCGCTTGCGACAACGGTGCAGCAGGGTATATTCAATGCGTTTTCAAGCACGGCTTTTCCGTACAGTCCGGCGTGATAGGCGGTGCCGCAGCCCACAAGATATACTCGCTTGGCTTTTTTAAAGGAGTCTACAAGACTGTCGTCTACCGTTTCTATAGCGCTGTCGTACGTACGCATAAGCGCAGAGGGTATCTCGTCTATTTCGGAGCGCATATAACAGGCGCAGGGCTTTGGAGGCGTGCGTTTTATGCGTACAGGCTGCTTTTGTATCGGCTTGCCGTCCTTATAAAATGATACGCTTCCGCCTTTGAGAATTGCGCATTCGCCGTCCTTCATAATTACGGTTTTGGAAGTGTGCTTCGATATTGCAAGCGTGTCGCTTGCAACAAAGCTTTCGTCCTCGCCTATGCCTACGGCAAGCGACGCGCCCATACGGCGTACGTATATTGCGTCCTCTCCGCGGTGTATTGCCAAAAACGTGGTCGCGCCTTTAAGCCGCGAGCCTACCCGCTCGACAGCCGCCGCCATATCCGACGTGTCCTCAAGCGCGAGCAGATGCGCTATCAGCTCGCTGTCCGTATCAGATGCGAACTCTATGCCGCGCCCGGCAAGCTCGCGGCGTAGCTCGTCGCAGTTTTCTATCACTCCGTTATGTACCACCGCAATGTTGCCGTCAAACGACAGGTGCGGATGCGCGTTTGCCGCGTTGGGCTTTCCGTGCGTAGCCCACCTTGTGTGTCCTATTGCCGTGTGCGCGTAAAGGTCGGGCAGAAGTCCTTCGAGAGTAGCCACGCTTCCCGCGGTCTTGAATATGGAAATATCCTCGCCGCAGAAAGCGACGCCCGCGCTGTCATAGCCTCTGTATTCCAGAGTTTTAAGTCCGTCTATTACGATGTTTTTAGCGTTTTGAAATCCGGAATATCCAACAATACCGCACATAAGCCCTCCACATTCAATATATGTGTGCGGCGCGCAAAGTTGAGAGTAAAATAAAACTCCGCTTCCGCGGAGCTATAAAGTTATATTTGATAGGTGTTTATGCGGGCGTTATGTTGTTAGCGTTTATTTTGTCGCTATTCTTTGGACGTAGGATTATTTTCCGAGGCAGGAGTTCCTTCGTTAGCAGGGCTTTCTTCGGACTTGTTTTTGGATTTGATTTTATCATTTATTCTTGCTACTGCGGCTTTGCAGCCGTTTGCTATGTCGGCAAAGGGATTTCTTCCGCCGAATGCGCGATATCTGCCGTCGGGCAGATTTATATCCGCAACCAAGGATATGCACAGCAGCATTATGAAAAACGTAGGACCGAAGAAGTTTGTGTCTATCATTCCGTAAGCGTCAAACAGCGCAAGACCCGCAAGCAGAGCTATATACGCGGGATTTTTGCGGTGAGCGAGCAGGGAACGGTATCTCCAGAAATAGAAGAAGCCGAATGCGATTAAGCCGACCGTGCCCATTGTTGCCATAATCTGGAAGAAGGTGCTGTGATACCAATAGGGAGTGTAGTTGTCGTGCGCGAATTCTCCGAGCCTGTAATCCCAGCCCGAGCCGAAAATCGGCCATTTTTTGAAGGTTTCCCAGGCGAGGGGATAGAGCGCCTCGGTGCGTCCCGCGCTGTCGAGTCCTTTGCCGATTATGGAGGTAATAAGCTGAGATACGAATTCTCCGAAATACGCGACTATAAATATCGCAACGGCAAACGCAACGCATACGGTTACGCCGAAGGCAACCTTGTTTTGGGATTTTACTATGGTGTAAAGCAGCATCGCGGGCAGCGCGAGAGTGGTAAACAGAATAGCGCCTCTACAGCCTGTGGTTAAAAGCAGTGCGTATTGAAGCAAAGACACCGCGGTAAAAATCGGGGAAAGCTTGCTTTTTTTGATGCTGAAGTAAAAGCCTGCCGGAATGCACATAGAAATAACGGGCGCGATATTGTTTTTGCCCGCCCAGCCTACGTTTATTTCCTTTTGAAGTATGGCGTCCTTTATCTGCTCTATGCCGCCCAATCTCGCATAGTAAATTATAAGCTGCAAGGATACCAGTATTCCCGAAACAAAGAGTATTTTAAGCAGATATTCGGGAAACTGAGCCTTTTGCTCGCTGTCGCGGTTGGTTGCCGTCAAAAACGTATAACCGAATGCGCAAAGAATAATAAGCCCGAGCGCCGCAAGGACGGCGAGCGGATGCTCGTAGGGCGAGCCGACGCCGCCTAAAGCAAAAGGAATTATTAGCGCGATAAGCGCGCAATGAAAGCCCTTTATTTTTGCGGGGTGAATAAAGTCCCAATGCTGTCTGCCTCTGCGGAATTTAACTAAGTTGAAAATCACTCCCAAAAGTATTACGGGAACAAGCGCGAGCAACGGCGCAAACGAATCCAGCTTATGCCTGTCCGTGCTTATTATAAACGTGAACATCATAAGCAAGGACAAAAGATGCTTGGTCTCCTTTGAAATAAACAGCGGAATTATGCAAACGATTACGGTCACGCACAGCAGAGGAACCCACGCCTTGCTGCACCAGCCTATAAATATAAGGAGTGCGGTAAGCAGAATGAACAGGTCCGATTGGACGAATTTATTGATGTATGATACGGCTGTCGTAAATTTTTCTCTCATAGTAAACCAAACATATTATACGCATACGCGCGGATAATATAAAAGTATAGACGTTAAAGGTAAAATTGTCAATGTAAACAGCGGTATTCGCCGAAGCGGCGCATTGACAAGCACGGCTTGGTTTGGTATCATAAAATAGTTAAAATACAGGCGGAAGGTGCTTATGAAAAACAACAATGCGGAAATTGCGGAAAGGCTTAAAGGACTTCGCGAGATGCTTGAGCTTACAGCCGAGGATATGGCGGAGGTAACGGGACTGAGCGCGGACGAGTACGCGCAGTACGAAACGGGAGAGCGCGATTTTTCGGTTACGCTGTTGTACAACTGCGCCGAGAAGTTCGGCGTTGACGTGACCGAGCTGCTTACGGGTACTACTCCTACGCTTTCGAGCTGTTCGATTGTGCGCGCAGGGCAGGGAGTAGTAACAAACCGACGCAGACTGTTTCCCTACGAGCATCTGGCGCACAATTTCAAGGGCAGAACCGCCGAGCCGTTTTTGGTGACGGCTCCTTACGAGGAGGGCTCCGAATATAAGCCCATTGCGCTTTCGTCGCATAACGGACAGGAGATGGACTATATCCTCGAGGGCGAGCTGCTTCTCAGCGTGAACGGCAGAACGACTCTGCTCAAGGCGGGCGATACCGCATATTACGACAGCTCGCAGCCGCACGGAATGATAGCCGTAGGGGGCGCGCCCTGTAGGTTTATGGCTGTGGTTTTAAAGGCTGCGGAGGATTGAGCTTAAGCTCGGACAGGGGGAGTGATTATGAGATTTGCAGCGGCTTTGGCGCCTGCCGCGGATAACGCGTGCATAGTTGAAAAGGATATAAGAATAAGCGTACTCAGCGATAGAATAATACGCATAGAAAGGGGCGCGTTTACGGATAAGCGCACACAGACGGTTTTTTGCAGAAATTTCACAAATCCGCAGTTTACGTATACTAAAGAGCGAAATAAAGTTGTAATAAGGACAAAATCGCGTATCTTTTTCGTGGATTTAAAGACCTTGCGCACCGAGGTCGAGTTTGCGGAGGACGGACATATCTCGGAGCCGTCCGATAAAAGCAATCTCGGCGGTACGGCAAGGACGCTCGACGGAACCTTCGGAGTTCTGGGCGGCTGGAAGGGCAGGCGCGAAAAGAAGGACAGATTTTTTCTCGGTCATATACGCAAGGGCATTTTTGCGAACAACGGCGTAAGCGAGCTTGAGGACGGAAAGAGCATTCTGCTTGACGAGGACGGAGGCGTGTCCGCTCGCGAGAGCGCCTGCGCGGATAAATACATATTTGCCTTCGGCGACGATTACCTCGGCGGGCTCAAGGAGTTTTACGCGCTTACGGGCGCGACGCCCGTTTTGCCGAAATTTGCGCTGTCAAACTGGTGGTCGCGCTATCACGCTTACACCGACAGGGAATATCTCGCGCTTATGGATAAGTTTAAAAGCAAGGATATTCCGCTTACGGTAGCTACCGTCGATATGGACTGGCACATTGTGAAGAACGTGCCTAAGGGTGTGGAGTATCATTCGTTTCAAGGTCCCGGCTGGACGGGATATACATTTGAAAAGTCGCTGTTCCCCGATTATAAGGCCTTTCTTAAAGGCTTAAAGGACAGAGGACTCGCCGTTACTATGAATTTGCATCCGCGCGACGGAGTGCGCTCCTTCGAAGTGCAGTACGCAGATATGGCGAGAGCCTGCGGAATAGACCCCGAATCGGGAAAGACCGTTAGGTTTGACCTAACCGATAAAAGGTTTCTAAACGCATATTTTGATATTTTGCATCATCCCTACGAGCGGGACGGAGTTGATTTTTGGTGGATAGACTGGCAGCAGGGGACAAAGTCCAAAATGAAGGGACTCGACCCGCTCTGGCTGCTCAATCACTACCATACTCTCGACATTTGCAGGGAGGGCAAAAAAGGACTTATACTTTCGCGTTATGCGGGGCTCGGCTCGCACAGATATCCGTTGGGATTTTCGGGCGACGCAGTCGTATGCTGGCGAAGCCTGCGCTTTCAGCCCTATTTCACCGCGCTTGCGTCAAACGCCGGATATACCTGGTGGTCGCACGATATAGGCGGACATCTGTTTGGCAGAGGCAACGAGGAGCTGTATTTAAGGTGGCTTCAGTTCGGAGTATTCTCGCCTATCAACCGCCTGCATTCTAATAACAAGTCGCGGAGCAAGGAGCCTTGGCTCTATCCGCGTGTGGAAAGCGTCGCGGAGGAGTTTTTGCGGCTCAGACACAGGCTGCTTCCGTTCCTTTACACCGCCAACGTGCTTACGGCAAGAGAGGGGATTCCGCTTGTCGCTCCGATGTATTATTACGTAGACGACGGCAGAGCGTTTCTGAAAAAATGGCGCAATCAATACTTTTTCGGTCAGAATCTGCTTGTAGCTCCCGTAACAAAAAAGGGAGTAAAAGGCGTGACGACGATGAAGGTGTGGCTGCCCGAGGGCGAGTGGACGCACGTTTTCAGCGGCGAGAAATTTACGGGCGGCGAGTATACGATAAACTGCAAGCTGAACGAGTATCCCGTGTTTGCAAAAAGCGGAAGCATTATCCCTATGCTCAAAAGACGGGCTGGCAACTTGCAGGAATTTGACGAATTGGACGTTCGCGTATTTGCGGGAGAGGGAAAATATACGATGTACGACGAGGTCGGCAGTATGGATTTTACTATGACTAAGGACGGCGCGGGCTATCGGTTGGATATAGCTCCGAGCGAGGATTGCATAACAAAATCCGTAAAGATAATAGCAAACGACGGCTACGCCGTTTCGGGCGAGCCGACCGTTGCGCTCGAGGGTAAGCCCGTCGCGGTATATCTTAAAAAACAGCAGTAACAGTCGGGCGCGGACTGTGTTCAAAGCGGCATTTAACCGCTATGATTGACAAGCCGTTCGGATTTTTAAACAAAATCGACAGAATTGTATTAAATCCGCTTGACTTATTGATTTATATTATTTATTATTATCAAGCATAATTTAGCGCCTATATAAAAATATCGTATATGCGCGTTTCGGATAAGTATTCGCTTTAAGAACTAGCCCCTCGGACAAGCGTTCGCCTCTCCGAAAAACTAATATGGAGGTTGGCTACTATGGCTAAGGATTTGTCTTATATGGCAAAAAATAATAAGTCTTTT
>Ga0137307_102876_pt1 | contig 11147 bp, 8 predicted proteins | sample NAcewD2O_March_2_FD_97180 | JGI IMG/M metagenome (GOLD analysis project Ga0137307, IMG submission 97180) | Mouse cecal microbial communities from Vienna, Austria - N-Acetylglucosamine amended D2O_March | ecosystem: Host-associated > Mammals > Digestive system > Large intestine > Cecum | place...
AGGCTGCCGCCGTTGTAATAGCAAGTGCGCTTTTCCACTGGTCATACTCCTTTTTCCAGGAATTTAACTCACACCTTTCGTTTCCTTCCATCAGCCCCTCAAAGGCCAAAAGGGTATCCTTATTATATTTCTCTTTTGCAAAAACAGAATACGTGCCTTTCAAATCTCCGTCACAGATTTTAGAAAGCCCCTCTGACGCCATATACAAATACTGAAACTGTGAGAATCCCGCCGGGAAATCTGATATGGCAATGACTTCCACCTCCACAGTTTTCTCTGTCCCGTCTGACACCTTAAGTTCCAGGGTATCTCCCAGGCTGATACCGGGAAACCAGCGGAGCATATTTTTATCCAAAATACATTTTGTTCCGGTTTTTAAGTCCTCATAGGTAGCGCTTCCCTCAACGATTCCGTCCAAAAGAAACTCTGCATACTCCTCCGGTACTCCCTTTATGCCCCAGGTTTCCCCGGCAAAAGTGTCTGAGGTGACATTTGCTTCCGTAAAAGTCACCACGGATGTTACACCCTCAATTTCTAAAATCTGCTGTTTTAATTCTTCTGTCAGGGGATTGTCTTTTATCACATAACTCCACTCCCACTCCGGGTGTTCCCTGTTTCCCGACTGCGTAATAGTGGAGATTTCGTACTGCCCTGTGATGGAAGCGTCGGCGCTCTTTTTCGGGTCTGCACAGGATAAAACCGTTGCCACCACAATAACAAAAACTCCTGTAAGAGACATTGCAAAAATTGTGATAAAGCTGTTTTTCTTTTTCCCAAGAAGATATATTTTGGCAAGGCCAAAAACAGACATTTCTTTATGGCTCTTTCTTGATTTTTTAGCACCCTTCCCGGCCTGCCCCTCTGTCCCCTGGAAACGGATAGCTTCAATCTCCGATATTTTTGAGACAACACGCATAGGCTTGTGCAGGGCTAATCCCACGGTAAAAAGGGTGACTGCAACGGCCAGCACATACAGGGAAATATGGTAAAGCTGCACATCCCCGGAAGATATCACCTCTCTTAATGCTCCCACATAAGCATTGTCATCTCTGCTGACATTTGCTATGGAAAGCAATATGATTTTGGTAAGGACGGTTCCAAGAACCAGGCCAATGGGCATTGCAATCATTGCCACAGACATTCCCTCCCAGAATACCATGCCCTTAAGCTGCTTTTTGGATGCACCCATTGCCTTTATTTTTCCAAATTCCCGGACTCTGTCAGACAGCCCCACATAATAAATACTGTAAATGGTTATTACTCCCGCCAAAACGATAATGCACATAATTCCCACAATGACAGGCACCATAACCGGGTCCACATAATTTGCCCCCAGGTAGTTATCATTTACCCGGACAGCCGTCTCTGCTATTCCCAGACGCCCTGTCATTTTTAAAATCCGCTCTTCTATCTGGGTTGTGGTCTCATCCTCTTCCGTAATAACCTGAAAAAGGAAACGGTAAACGATTTCCTCCCCCGGCACCTCACTCCTTAAAAAATCTTCAGACACCAGTGCGTTAAACATTGTCTGGTCTTCTGCCGTATCCTCCAAAAATCCTGTTACCACAAATTCCTTTTCTTTTGTGTAATCCGTTATCCCCCCGTGCATTACCTGATAGGGAACCTTTATGGTATCCCCAATTCCGGCTTTTTGTCCCAGACACCTTAAAATCCCCTGGGACACCACAATCTCATTTTCTTTCCGGGGCATATTCCCTTCTAAAAGTTCCATGTTGTAAAGGCTCATTCCGTGGTCGTCTAAAAACATCATGGAAATCTGGGCATCTTTTACCGGCATAATTCCCACATCGCTTCTCAATCCGTAAACCATAATTTCATGGCTCACGGAAAGCTTTTTCATTGTCTCCTCACTGACATCCCGAACCAGGGCATGCCAGCTTGGATACAGTTTATTGGTAACGGCATACTGGCCTTCTATCATATCCTTCCCTATGGTGGGAACAAGGAACAAAAGCAGCGTTGTTAAAAAAATGGCGATTCCAATCAGGATATTTTTGCTTTTGTGATATTTCATATTTTGTACTGCAATTCTTCTTACCATAGACATTATTTTACCACCTTTCCATCCTCAATCATAACTACCACATCCGCCATCTGGGCAATTCCCTCGTCATGGGTAATCATAATTAATGTCTGCCCGTAGTCCCTGACACATTTTTTTAAGATGCCCATCACTTCCCGTTCTGTCTGGGAATCCAGATTTCCCGTAGGCTCATCTGCAAGGATAATGGCCGGGGAAGAGACAAGCGCCCTGGCAATGGCGCATCTCTGTTTCTGCCCCCCGGAAAGCGTGCTTGGCAGCGCATTTTTCTTATCATCAATCCCAATATTTTTCAGTACATCCGACACATCATTTTCCTTTACTTTCTTTCCCGCAAGCCCCAAGGGCAGTACCACATTTTCCCACACCGTAAGGGAGGGAATCAGGTTAAAATCCTGAAAAATAAATCCGATTTTTTCCCGGCGGAATGCAGCCAGTGCGTCTCCCTTTAAGGCATACATATCTTTTTCTTCTATAAATACCTTTCCCGAATCCGGCACATCAAGCCCCCCCAAGAGATGAAGCAATGTGGACTTTCCGGAACCGGAACGGCCGATAATTGCCGTAAATTTTCCCCTCTCTATCTCAAGATCTGTATGGTCCACCGCCTTTACAATATTTCCCTCGGTTCCATAATATTTCACCAGGTTTTCTACTTTTACAATACTGCTCATATCATGTATCTCCTTCCAAATGTTTTTCTTTTCACTTAGTATACTTTCCGGGAATTACAAAACCCTTACAAAAACTATTACAGTTTTGTAAGGGTTTTGTAATTCCCCATCAACTCCACAATCCTTCTTAGTCCCCTTTTAACTTCAGGGTCTAACTCTTCCACATCCTTCTCTAAGGCTTCCACATCCCCAAGTTCCCCCTCAATTCCCAATTTCTGGAACTTCTCCACATAATCGGCAATAAAATTATATTCACTATAGTATTTCTCCTCATACAAATCGTTCAAACTCTGCCACCCGGTAAAACTTTTCTCCACCGCCCTGTCCGGGAAATCAAGTTCCAACTGAATACTTCCGTCATCCTCATAAATCCGAAAACCCTGTATTTCTTCTATACCGTACACATCCTCCTGCCAAAAATTCCGGATGCGGATTTCCTCCCCTGCAATTTCCGTATACCGATAGTTTTCCACAGTCCCCAGCACAAATGCGCTTACCAGAGAAAGAAAAGAAATCATGTAAAAAAAACGGGAAAGCTTTTTCGTGTCATTGTTTTCCATCCCGAAAATCCACATAGCAATGCAGATAAGAACTGCAAAGATACTGTACTTATTTGGATAACTGCGGCATACCGCCACCGTCTCCTCCATGGGAAGTTCCAGAAAACTACTTACTACAATCCAAAACAATAACAATCCCACCACCAGGGACATCACAAGAATGATACATTCCACTGCCGTCCAAAGTGCTGCAATCCCCCTCAAAAAGAGATGGCTCATGCCCTCATTCCCGGTTTTAAGCTGAAAAAGGAAATGCTTTTTCATAATAAATCCAAAAAGATAAGGACAAATGGCGCAAAAAATTCCCAGGCCCACAAAAAAAGCCGCCATTTCGTATCCTTTTCCACCAACCTTTTCCCAGGCAAGAAATACCATAATCCCCGAAAAAAGAAGCACCCGGAAAAAGGGACGATTCATCCGGGAAAATACATACCGGAAATAGGCTTCCGCCGGAAATGCATGAAACCGCAGCACCTGGCTCACCGGCATCCTTTTCCCCGGTATGTCCCCCTCCGATACATAAAAATACCGCTCCCACTGATGCCTGCCGATGGAAAAAGCCGCAAACACCAAAAGCAGGGCCCCTCCCCCATAATAACCAATCCCATTATCGTCCCCGAACAATGCATACAAAAAGGCAAGGCCCGCAAATCCGGCTTCCGCAAAGATACTTTTCCTGCAATCGGAATCATTATTCTTTTTCACCCACCTGGCAAAATCCTTTACTTCCATACGCCCTGTTCCTTTCCCATCCATTCAAAAAACCTGTCCCTGTCCCCGAAAAATTCCATATTTCCCCCTTCCATCACCGCCACATAGTCGGCGATATCCTCCACATCCTCTAAAATATGGGTGGAAATTATCACGCTTAATTTGTCCTCTGCAATCTGCTTTTGAATCCGTTCCATAAGGCTGACCCGAAACACCGCATCCAAATTTGCCCCTGGCTCATCCAAAATCAAAAGCTTGGGCCTCCTTGCCAGGACAAAGGCAAGCTGCACCTGCTTTTTCTCCCCTGTGGACAATTCCTCCAAGGTCTTTTCCAAAAGTTTTGTATCCATATCAAACTCTTCTAAAATCTCCCTGAAAACCTTAAACTGAAAATCGGGATAAAAATCCCCGAAATACTCTGCATTTTCCCCAATGCTTTTCTGCCGGAAAAAAATATCTTCTTCCCCCACATAGGCAATGTCTCTCCTGATGTCTGACTTTGCCATTTCCCCGGCCCCTGAAAAATTCCTGCCATTCCACAGAACCTCCCCGGTCTCCGGCTGGTAAAGCCCGAAAAGCAGACGAAGCAGGGTAGTTTTCCCGGAACCGTTTTTTCCAAGGAGAACCATAAGATATCCCTGGCCTAACCTGAAATTTACATTTGTAATCCTAAAACCTGTGGGTTTTCCCATTGCGGTACGCACCCCATAGGAAAGATTTTCTGCCTGTAACATATGTCCCCCTTACCAGAAAATTTCCACCATTTCCTTAACCTCTTCTTTTGAAATTCCCGCCTCTTTACACTTTTTCACGGCCTGTGCCAATTCCTCTTCCACACCCCGCACCCGTTTTTCCTCCAAAAAATCCCTGTCCGGATTGTCCACATAAAAGCCCTTTCCCGGCACAGAATACACCATGCCCTCCTTTTCCAGTTCCTCATAGGCCCGCTTGGTGGTGATAACGCTGATTTTCAAATCGCTGGCCAGGCTGCGGATTGAGGGCAGCATTTCCCCTTCCTTCAAGATTCCTTTTAAAATCAGTTCCCGCATCTGCACCACAATCTGCTCATAAATGGGCACGCCGCTTTTTGACTGTATTCTCAGATTCATTTTATTGCCTTACCTTTCCCCTGCATATTTTTACGGTCTGTACGCACAGCAGCACAAAGAAAATCCCATCCAGCACAGGGGCGGTATGAAACCTGCCAAAAGCAATAAAAGACAATTTTTTTACACCTGCAAATTTTCCTATGCTATAGAGCAGGAGGTAAAAAAGCGACCCATAAAAACAATACACATTGCCCCAGACAGACCACAGGGAAAATTCCGCCCTGTCCCTTTCCTTCTCCTCCAACACAAACGCCGGGCGGTTTATGCCCTCCATCACGGACCAGATATACCAAACCCGCATGGCAAAGAGGACAAGAAACACAAAAACCGCCGTTTTCACCTGATAAAAAACTGCTTCTTCATTCCACAAATTTCTCTCCGAAAAAACAAAAAATAAAACATTTCCCAAGGCATAGGCAAATGTATAGATGCCGGAAATCAGTGTGCTCTCCCATATATCCAGCTTTTTTCGCTCCTCTTTGGCTCTGGGAAGCAAATCTTCCATGTAGGAAACAGGAACTTCCATTTTAATTTCCATAAAAGATACAAACAGTATCAAAAGAATCCCATTGGGAAAACCGCCATATAATCCTGCAAAAATCCCCCCAAATATCAGCAGAAAAAAGAGAAATGCTTTCACACACAAATCAACTCCTTTATTTTCCATCCAAATCCGCAAAACCGCTTTTTTCCACATAGTACATAATCTCCTTTAAGGTGGGATATCTGCTGACTTCCCTTAAATTTTCCGGCAGTTCCTCCCGCCTGGCATATGCTAAAAACTCCTTGGCATATTCCCTGTCCCGGATACCTGCCACCGACCCCTCCGGCAAAACTTCTGCTTCTTCCCCCGATGCCTGAATTAATTGAAACCGCTCCAAAAGCCCTTCCGTTGTGCCAAAATATTTCTGGGCTGCCCCTTTCTCTTCCCCCTCCCCATCCTTCTCCCAAATCCACAAAAGGTAATCCGCCATCCGTTCCAGTTCTTCCACCAGATGGCTTACATAGATAACGCTTTTCTCTCCGTCCCGGGTAAGTTTTTGCACTTCCTCCCAAAATCTTTCCCGAAACTCCCTGTCAAGATTTCCCGTAGGTTCATCAAAAATATAAAGGCAGGCGTCATGGGAAAGGGCAAAGGCAAGCTGCTGCCTGATTTTCTGTCCTTTGGATAGTTTTTTTATGCAGACTCTTTCCGGCACTTCAAACGCTTTTAACCGCTGAAGATACCCCGATTGGTCAAAATTGTCATAATATTCCTGATACAGCACTCCGCAGTCCAGGGAATTTAATTTTTCAGGGAAAGGATTCTCATTTAAGACGAAAGCCAGATTCTTTTTGTAGGAAACAATATCCTTTATGGGAGTCCCCTGAAAAAAAATCCTCTCCTGCTCCTCTTTTTGGCAAATGCCAAGAAGCGCCTGTACCAGCGTAGATTTCCCCACGCCGTTTCGCCCCATAATTCCTAATATATACCCCTTGGGCAGTTCAAAATCAACACTGTCTAACGTGAATCCCTTTCTCTTTAACGTTAAGTTCCGGCATTTCAGTAAAATTTCATTTTCCTGTAACATTTGCATCCCTCTTTTTATATACAGTATACACACACATGCACAGTATGTCAACAAAAATATTACATCTGCATGGTAATCTGAAAAATCGTTCCCTTACGCTTTCTTTTTGCTAAAATCGTCCCCCCCTGCTCCTCTATAATCTGTCTTGTAAGGTAAAGCCCTACCCCGGCTCCCTCTTTTACCATTTCTAAAGCCTTTTCCCCCCGGTAAAACCTGTGGAAAATCTTATGGAGTTCCTGAGAAGAAATCCCGATTCCCTCATCCTCAATCTCAAGGGATGCCATATTGTTCCATGCCGTTACCCTGACTTTTACCACTCCTTTTGGCAGGGAATATTTAATTGCGTTATCCAGCACATTTACAAAAGCCTCCACCGTCCATTTTTTGTCCATGGAAAGCCAGAGGTCCCCTGGAATATCTGCCTGGATTTCAATTTCCCTGGAATGTGCTTTCATATAAACCTGGTTGATGGCTTCCAGAATCAAATCCTTTAGATTTACCCTCTCCCGTTTTAACTGAATCATATGGCTCTCTAACCGGGACAATTTCATAAGCTCTTCCAGAAGGCTTTCCAGTTTGTCAATTTCCTGTTCTTCCCTCTCTAAAAACTCCCTCCTCTCTTCCTCCGTGAGACATTCTTCCTGCATCATCTCATAATTTAACCGCACTGCGGCAAGAGGTGTTTTTAGCTGATGGGAAATATCCGTAATCAGAGACTTTGTGGAATTTTCCTCCTGCTCTAGTTTTTCTCTCAACATGGAAAAATATTTCCCCAATCCCGAAATACGCTCCCCCATCTCCTGCATGGCAAGACCTGTCTCCTTATCCACACCTTCGCAGTCCGCCTCTTCCCTTATCTCATAGTTTCCCTGCAAAAACTGATTTAACTGCTCTTCAAAAAGGTGAAGATTTTTTATCAGGCACTGTGAAAACTTCCTCTCTCTTACTCTTATCTGAAACTCCAGGAAAACCGCTGAAAAAAGCACAACACCCCCGGCAAAAAGGAAAAAATTTATCATGGTTTCTCTCTGCTTTTTGTCATAGTATTGGCAGATTTCTGCCAGCTCCGCCTCCCGTTCCGGATACACAGTGGTAAATTCTTCTTTTTGTTTCTCCGTAAGCCTGGCATTTTCCCTGATACAGAACAATGCGCTAAAAGACACCAGAAGAACTGCGGCCAAAACCAGTATTACGTTTCCTATTTTTTGTATGTTTTTTCTGTCCATATATACCCCAGCCCTCTTACATTGGAAATACAGTCTGTCCCCAGTTTGCTTTTTAACCTGCTGATATTTACATTCACCGTATTTTCCTCCACAAACTGCCCGTCGTTCCCCCATATTTTCGTTAAAATCTGTTCTTTCGTCAAAATCTGCCCTGCATTTTCCAGAAAATATAAGAGAAGAAGCAGTTCCGTCCTGCTAAGAGACAAAATTTCCCCATGCTTTTTTACCTGCATCTCTTTTTTGTGTAACTCAATTTCCCCGGAACATAAGACATCATATTCCAGTCCCTGCAGCCTGCGCATCAGGGCATTTACTTTGGAAATCAACACCGCCAGGGAAAAGGGCTTTGTAATGTAATCGTCCGCCCCCGTGTCATAGCCGTTTATCATGTCAATTTCCGTATCCCTTGCCGTTAAGTACAAGAGATAACAGGCGCTGTTTTCCCTGACCCAGTTTCCAAAATCAAGGCCGCTTCCGTCCGGAAGGTTTATGTCGCTGATAACCATTTCTACTTTTTCTTTTAAAAAATACTTTTTTCCCTGAGAAACAGAAGAAGCAGAGAAGACCTGATAGCCTTCCCTGCACAGCTTTAAAGAAATTCCCCTGTTTAAATTTTCGTCATCTTCTAATATTAAAATTGACTGCATGGTTCTACCCTTATTTAAAATAATTCACCCCGGATGCAAAAAGCTTCATATCCTGCTCTCCGTAAATATTGATTGCAACACTTTCTCCGATGCGCTCTGCGTGGGCCATTTTCCCAAGGATACGCCCGTCGGGGCTTGTGATGCCCTCTATGGCTGCATAGGAGCCGTTCACATTCCACTCTTCGTCCATGGTGGGCGTGCCCTTTTCATTGACGTACTGGGTGGCCACCTGCCCGCCCGCAAACAGTTTGTCAATCCACTCTCCCGCAGCTACAAAACGCCCCTCCCCGTGGGATGCAGGGGTGCAGTAAACCTCTCCTGTCACAGCGCCTGTAAGCCAGGGGGATTTATTTGTTACAACCTTGGTGTACACCATCTTGCTGATATGGCGGCCAATGGTGTTATAGGTAAGGGTGGGAGAATCCGGCGACTGTTCCCGGATTTCCCCGTAAGGCAAAAGCCCCAGTTTCATCAGTGCCTGGAAACCGTTGCAGATGCCAAGCATCAAACCATCCCTCTCATTTAACAGCTTATTTACCGCCTCTTTTAAGCGCTCATTGCGGAACACTGTGGCAAAGAATTTTGCGGAGCCCTCCGGCTCATCCCCGGCGGAAAATCCTCCTGGGAACATGATAATCTGGGATTTGGCAATGGCTTTTTCAAAAATATCCACGGAATCCCGGATATCCTCCTCACTTAGATTTTTAAAAACTTTAGTAATCACATCGGCCCCTGCCGCCTCAAAGGCCCTGGCGCTGTCATACTCGCAGTTTGTTCCTGGGAATACAGGAATAAACACCGTGGGCTTTGCCACTTTATGCTTACACACATACACCTTATCGGTTTTATAAATACCCGTCTCAACTTCTTTTGTATCAAAGGCTGCCCTGGTGGGGAACACTTTTTCCAATGTGCCCGTCCATGCCGAAATGGCATCCTCCATGGAAAGCTTCATATCTCCATAAATAAAGGCGGATTCTTCATTTACCCTGCCCACAGAGGTTACGAAGTCCAAAAGCCCTGCTGCCTCAAATGTTTTCTTCACTTCCTCCACTTTACCGGAAGAAACTTCCGCCGCCAGATTTCCAAATCCCGGGGCAAAGAGGGTTTCTAAGGATACGTTATCCGAAAGGGTAACTCCCAATTTATTTCCAAATGCCATTTTGCTTATGGCCGCCGCAAGGCCTTTTCCGTCTAAGGCGTACACAGAGATGAGGGCGCGTTTTTCTGTGAGTTCATGAACTGCGTCATATATTTTCATCACCGTATCATACATTGGCAGGTCATACCCATCCTTTGGAACGGTAAATAACACCAGTTCATTTCCTGGATTCTTAAGTTCCGGAGTAAGGATATTTTTCTCTTTTGCCACATCCACGGCAAAAGAAACCAAAGTAGGGGGAACGTCTATTTCATTAAAACTGCCGGACATACTGTCCTTTCCCCCGATGGAGGGAAGGCCAAATCCAATCTGGGCGCTGTAAGCCCCCAAAAGAGCTGCCACAGGCTGGCTCCAGCGGGAGGGTTCCTCAGACATTCTCCTGAAATATTCCTGGAAAGTAAAGCGGATTTTATGGAAATCCCCTCCAGCCGCCACAATGCGGGATACCGATTCCAACACGGCATACACAGCCCCGTGATAGGGGCTCCAGGAGGACAAATAGGGGTCAAAACCGTAACTCATCATGGTAACGGTATCCGTTTTCCCCCCGGCCACGGGAAGTTTTGCCACCATGCTCTGGGTCTCCGTGAGCTGGTAACGGCCGCCGTAGGGCATATACACGCTTCCTGCCCCGATAGAGCCGTCAAACCGTTCCACCAGGCCCTTCTGGGAACAGACATTCAAATCAGAAAGGGTCAAAAGCCATGCCGCCTTGATATCCTTTTTATCAAGAGCCTCTTTTACCTTGGGCGTTGAAATTTTATCCAGATAACAATCAGATTTAGACGGGATATCCACGGACACTTTCGTCTCCTGGTGGGCGCCGTTTGTATTTAAAAATGCCCGGGAAATATTTACAACTTCCCTTCCCCTCCAAGAAAGCACAAGGCGGGGCTCCTCTGTCACAACGGCAACCTTTACCGCCTCTAAGTTTTCTTCTTTTGCGTAGGCCAAAAACTGCTCTGCATCCTCCGGGGCAACCACAACAGCCATTCTCTCCTGGGACTCTGAAATAGCAATCTCCGTCCCGTCCAAACCTGCATATTTCTTTGGCACCTTATCCAAATCCACCAAAAGGCCGTCCGCCAGTTCACCGATGGCAACGGAAACTCCCCCAGCGCCAAAATCATTGCACTTTTTAATAATATGGCTGACTTCCTCCCTTCGGAACAATCTCTGAATTTTACGCTCCGTGGGCGGATTCCCCTTCTGCACTTCCGCTCCGCAGGTATCAATGGAAGCCGTATTATGGGCTTTGGAAGAACCGGTAGCGCCTCCGCAGCCGTCTCTTCCGGTACGTCCGCCAAGAAGTATGATAACGTCTCCCGGATCAGAAGTCAGTCTCTGTACGGCACGCCTGGGGGCTGCTCCCATAACAGCGCCGATTTCCATACGTTTTGCTGCATAATTTGGATGATAAATTTC
>Ga0137307_102877_pt1 | contig 11144 bp, 5 predicted proteins | sample NAcewD2O_March_2_FD_97180 | JGI IMG/M metagenome (GOLD analysis project Ga0137307, IMG submission 97180) | Mouse cecal microbial communities from Vienna, Austria - N-Acetylglucosamine amended D2O_March | ecosystem: Host-associated > Mammals > Digestive system > Large intestine > Cecum | place...
GCAGACTGCAGGCAGATCCTGTCAGGGATGAAGGAGGAGCTGCATCAGCTGCTGTGCATCTGTGCCGAGCCGGATGGCCCCTATGTATATGAGGACAACATAAAGGAACTTGTTACGATATGTGACGATCTGCAGGGCGCGGATTCTTATGAGCAGTTCCGGCGGATCCTGCAGGATTTCAGCGTCAGCACCATGTCCAGAAAAAAGGGGGACGGTATTGACCAGGAGAAACGGGAAGAGGTGAAAGAGCGCCGCACCCTCTGTAAAACTACGCTGACCGATATGCGGGATATGTATTTTTACCAGGGAAGGAAGGAGCATCTGGAGGATCTGTCCGTCATGGGGCAGAGGATCCGTACCCTGATCCGGCTGACAAGGGAATTTGCGGAACGTTATACAGAGGCGAAAAGGGACAGGAACGTCGTGGATTTTAATGACCTGGAGCAGCTTGCCCTCTCAATCCTGCTCGTGCGGGATGATGAGACAGGGGAGTATGTGCGCTCAGAAGCAGCCCTCGAATTGTCAGAGTTTTTTGAAGAGATCATGATCGATGAGTATCAGGACAGCAACCGTGTCCAGGATACTCTTTTGTCCAGTGTTTCCCGGGATGGACTGCCGGGGCGGAAACCAAATCTTTTTATGGTGGGTGATGTCAAACAGAGCATCTACCGGTTCCGCAATGCCTGCCCGGAGCTATTTGCGGGGAAACTGCAGACCTATCAGAATGTGCCGGGGGCGGACTGCCGCCGGATCGACCTGCATGAGAACTTCCGCAGCCGGGATGTGGTGCTGGAGGGGAGCAACCGTGTCTTTGAGAGGATGATGCACGGGGATATCGGCGGAGTGGAATATGACAGAGAGGCGGGATTGCGGCCGGGCAGGAAATTTGTGCCGACAGACAAGCCGGTCGCAGATAAAATCGACACCTACATCATTCTGGATCCGGGAGATGCGGAGCTGGAGGCAAGGCTTGCTGCGTCACGGATCCATGCGATGACTGAAGGGGAGGAACCCCTTTATATACAGGATGGGGAGGAGATGCGCCGGGTCATGTACAAGGATATTGTGATCCTTACGAGGAGCATCCGCTCTGTGGGACAGACCTATTTTGACGTGCTGGCGGAGGCGGGGATTCCGGCAGTGATGGAACACAGCCAGGGCTTCTACGATACAAGAGAGATACAGCTGATGACACAGATGCTGCAGGTTATCGACAATCCCAGGCTGGATCTTGCCCTTGCCGGGGTATTGTGCGGCCCCATGTTTGATTTTACGGAAGAAGAGCTGGCGCTGCTCCGTGCCGGAAGCTGTGACAGGGATCTGTACAGCTCTCTCCTGTCCTGTCAGCCGGAGCAGTTTTCGTCCTCAGGAGGAGACGGACTATATGACAAAGTACAGCATTTTCTCTCGGTCCTGAACCGTTTGCGGCGAAAAACGACATATGCACCTGTGACGGAGCTGATCCGGGATATTTATGATGAGACCGGGATCTATGATATCGTACAGATGATGCACGACGGGGTACAGAGATCGGCGAATATGGACTATCTGATGGAACAGGCGAGAGAATTTGATGCTTCTGTCTATCATGGGCTGCATGCTTTTGTTCAGTATATCGACCGGATCCGGGAGCAGCAGGAGGAGATGGGGGAAGTAAACCTGGCGGGCGAGGAAGAAAATGTTGTGCGTATCATGACCATGCACAAGAGTAAGGGACTGGAATTTCCGGTCTGTATCCTGCCGGGACTGGGAAGGAAACGGGGAGGGAGAAAAAATCATTTTCTCACGATCCATCCGGATCTGGGTATCGCATCAAAGATCGTGGATAATGAGACCCGGACAGTGAAGGACAACTTTTACCGCCAGGCACTGAACCGCCAGAATGATATGGCGGATCTCGGGGAAGAGATGAGGGTTTTGTATGTGGCGATGACCCGGGCGGAGGAAAAACTGATCCTGATCGGCTGTGCCAGGGAAGTCCGCAGTATTTCTGCCAATTATCTGGGAAGGAGCCGGATTGGGAGTTTTCTGGATATGATACTGCCCGCGGCACTGCAGGAGCCGCAGTGGTTTTCGCTGTATCAGGTGGAGCCGGAAGATCTCCTGGCAGAGACGGCGATGGGCATGGTCCGGGAAAATCTGGAATACACGGCACTTTACAATTTTGACACATCTGTTGTGTATCATAGGGAACTACATGAATATCTGCAGGAGCTGGATACCGGGGTGCGGGAAGAACCGGAACCGCTGCCGGTCAAGGTGTCGGTCTCGGATCTGAAAGTAAAGTCCATGGAAGAGCAGGACATGCAGGACTTCACGATCCTCAGCCATGGGGAGGAGGATCGCCAGATGCCTGTTCCCGCCTTTATGAAGACAGAACAGGAAGCAGATCCGGCAAGGCAGGGGGCTGCCTATGGGACGATCTGGCACCAGGTTATGGCGACGATCGATTTTGCCAGCACCGGATCCGGGCAGGAGATCCGGCAGGCGGTACAGGATCTGGTAAAGAGTGGCAGACTCAGGGAAGAAGAGCTGCCGGTACTGGATTACCGGAGACTGCATGGATTCTTTTCTTCCAGACTGGGGTGTGCCATGAAGGATGCGTACAGCGGCGGCAGACTTCACCGGGAGCAGCCCTTTGTCATGGGGAAACCGGCAAGGGAAATTTTTCCGGACAGGACAGAGGAGGATATCATTCTGGTGCAGGGGATCATTGACGCCTATTTTGAGACGGAGGACGGCATCGTACTGATGGATTATAAGACGGATTCCCTGAGACCGGGAGAAGAGTCGAAGCTTGTCAGCCGTTATCAGGAACAGATGAGATTATACGGCAGGGCGCTGGAAGATATGACAGGACAGCCGGTGAGGGAATGCATCCTGTATTCTTTTTCACTGGGGAAAGAGATCCCGTGTCCGTTGAGCTGAGCATGATGGGAGGATGAGGGATATGTATGAAGGATTTGCCGGCGTGTACGACCATATGATGGAGGAGATCCCGTATGATGCCTGGTGTGATCTGCTGTGTTCGTGTCTGGCAGAGCGGGGGATAACGGGCGGGACCATATGTGAGCTGGGCTGCGGGACAGGGAGTATGACAGAACGTCTGGCAGCGGCAGGTTTCGACATGATCGGTGTCGATCTCTCTCCGGATATGCTGGCGGCGGCACAGAGAAAGAAAGAGCAGAGCGGTCTGGATATTTTGTACATCCAGCAGGACATGGAGCAGCTTACACTGGCAGAACCGGTGGATGTGATCCTCAGTGTCTGCGATTCCATAAATTATATTCTGGAAGAGGATGGGATGCGCCGTGTTTTTGACCGGGTTTATCAATTTTTGAAACCGGGAGGGTATTTTATATTTGACTTAAAGACGATATACTGTTATCGTAATATTATTGGCAGCCGGACTCTGGCAGAGCAGGACGAGGATGTCAGTTATATATGGGAAAACTATTTTTATGAGGATGAGGATATCAATGAGTACAAGCTCACGATCTTCTGCAGGCAGCAGGAGAGCAGTCTTTATGAAAAGATCGAGGAGGTCCACTACCAGCGTGCCTATATGCTGCCACGGATCAGGGAACTGCTGGAGGAGGCAGGACTGAGTACGACGGACTGCTTTACCGGGGAGGGGGAAGAACCCCGGGAAGATAGTGAACGGATTTTTATCATAGCGAAAAGACGGGAGGATAAATCATGAGTAAAAAGAGATATTGGATAGGGATGCTGCTTCTGACCGGCTGTCTGATGGGATTGTTCGTCATTGCGGCGGGAGACGGGGATATTTCCCACGCGGCAGATACAACAGGAGTCGTGACGGCAGACAGCCTGAATGTGCGGAGCGGTGCAGGGACCAGTTATGAAAAACTGACGTCTCTTCCAAAGGGAACGGTTGTGACGATCCAGGAGACCGTGACTGTCAGCAGTTCAGATAAATGGTATAAGATCCCGGTGACGGTGAACGGTAAATCTGTCACAGGTTATGTGAGTGCAACGTATGTAGCGATTGATAAAACGGCAGATCCGACGCCGACGCCGGGGGCGTCACTTCCCCAAACAGTGACTACATACCGCTATGAAACGACATATAAGGCGATCAGTGTACCGGCGAAGACGCTGGCACAGACAAAGGTGTATGCGAAAGCGGGGGGAGCCAGGAAGGTAATAGCCAGAAAGAAGATTACACTCTCCAAAAAGAAAGCGGTTAAAATCATCGGGGAAAAGACGGTGAAGGGAAAAAAATGGTTTAAGGTCAGTTTTTCCTACAAAAAGAAAAAAAGAACGGGATATGTCCGCAATCTGTATGTAAAAATGACTTTGAAGTCAGCAGCGACGGCGGCGGTCAATAATGTGAAAAAATCGATTAAGATCCGTTCCGCTGCGAACAATAAAGCAGCTTATAAAAAGTCGGGGAAAAAATATATTAAGCTTGTCAAAGGAACGGCGGTGACGATTTCAAAGGATGTAAAGAAGGGAAACACGAAATGGTATAAGCTTTCCTTCACATATGGCGGGAAGAAAAAGACCGGATATGTTAAGGCGTCCTATATCCGGCTTGACAGGAAAAAGGTGGTAAAGAAAGTCCCTGTAGTGGCGCTGTCGAATACAGATTTTGAAAAGAGCATGAACCAGCAGGGATTTCCGGATTCATACAAGCAGAGCCTGCGCGCCCTTCACCAGAAATATCCGTACTGGCAGTTTGTTGCCTACAAGACAAATCTTGACTGGAATACCGTGATCAATAATGAATTCCGTCCGGGTAAGGGTGTGAATCTGATCTCCAATGCAAAGTCAAAGGCGTGGAAATCGACAGAGCCGGAAGATTATAATGCCAGTACAGGAAAATGGAAGGTTTACGACGGCAGTACCTGGGTGGCTGCTTCGCGGGCGGCGGTTTGCTATTATATGGATCCCAGGAACTTTTTGAACGAACGGAATATCTTTATGTTTGAGTCGCTCGAATACCAGTCCCAGTACCAGACAAAGACAGGAATCAATACGATACTGGCAAATACACCATTTGGCGGGAAGTCATTTTCGTACAAGGACCCGGATACCGGGAAAAACAAAACGATCACCTATACAGATGCCTTTATCGAGGCGGCAAAAAAATCAGGCGTCAGCCCATACCATCTTGCCTCCCGTGTGAAGCAGGAAGTCGTGACCAGTGCGACGACGACAAGCGGAGCAGTGACCGGAACCAATACGAAATATCCGGGGATCTATAATTTTTACAATATTGGTGCATATAGCAGTGAAAATCCCATGGAAAACGGATTGAAATGGGCGTCTACGGGTACATCGTACCTTCGTCCGTGGACAGACCGTTACCGTTCCATTGTGGGGGGTGGTATGTATATCGGGACCAGTTATATCAGCAAGGGGCAGAATACGGGATATCTGCAGAAGTTTAATGTGACGCCGTACCAGCGTTATGAACATCAGTATATGACGAATGTGGAAGCGGCTTATTCAGAGGCGATCAAAACAAAAACAGCCTATGCGGATACGATGAACAAGACACCGATCATTTTTTCCATACCGGTGTACAGCAATATGCCGGCAGCTGCCTGTGCAGCACCGAAATAAATAGAAATGGGGACAGAAGGTATGGCATATGTGAGAAGACAGATACTGCTTGCGGCAGGGATGATGTTTCTGATCCTGCTGCTGCCCGTCAGGGCAGAGGCCGGGAGCGCCAGGATCCAGTTTACGACAGTCAGTCAGGAGGTGCAAAAGGGAGATGTATTTACCGTGGTCTGTCAGGTGACGTCCACGGACGCCTTTCTTGACACCGAATTCCAGATCCAGTATGATGGGGAGCTGGTACAGTTCCTGAGTGGAGGTGGTAAGGTCACGGGTGGCGGAGGTCTTCTCACCGTATCCTCCACGGGCAACGAAAAAACGACAGAAAAGAAGACATTTTCCCTGCAATTTGTGGCAGAGAAAAAAGGAAGAGCTGTATTTGATATCAAAGGTACAGCATCTGTACTCGGAGAAGATGGCACATCATTTTCCAGCTCCAGCAACCGTCTGGTCGTAACGATAAAAAAGAAGGGAGCATCCTCAGGGCAGACGCCGGTTCCCAAACCGCCTGCTGTGACACCGGAGCCGGTGCTTTCCGGAAACAACAGACTGAAGAGTCTAAAACTGGATGCACGGGATTTCACACCAGAATTCAACGGCGACAGGGAGGAATACAATGCTGTCGTCGATTATTCATCAGATATTTTGTATATGAGTTACCAGACAGAGGATGAAAAGGCAAGAGTACAGTGTAAAGGGAATGAAAAACTGAAAGAGGGAGAAAATGAGGTACAGCTTGCCGTAACGGCTGAGAATGGCAGCGTCAAAACGTATCGGATCCATGTGACACGGGAGACGGAAGGAGAGACCAGGGAGAGGGAGATTCAGGACAGCGGTGTAGATACGGATATTTCCTTTCAGGTAAAAAAGGAAAAGGACAGGATCCTGCTGAAAAATTCGTATGAGTTTGAGGTGCTGGATCCGGCAGCCCTGAAAGAGACGCCGGCAGGATATATATTATCCGGCATTGAGATCAATGGGATCCGGGTCCCCGCATTTACGATGGAAAATGATCTGGATAATAATTATCTTCTGATGTATCTCAAGGGACCGACCGGGGCGGATGGAATCTACCAGTATGACCGCACGGAAAAAACACTTCAGCGTTATACAGGGACGATGATCGATAAGGTAAATAAAAGTGCAGGAGTACAGAAAAAAGAATCCGGTCTGTCTGTATCCAATTACGTATTGTTGGGAATAATTATTGGATTGGTGGTCATTATTTTGTGTATGCTGATCACAATGCTGAAGATGGCGATGAAAAGGAAAGAAGAAGCGAAAAACCAAAAAAGTGAGGGTTATCATGAAGAGAAATTTTACCGCTGAGGCGGAAAAGGTATTGAATAAAGCGGCGAAGTATGCCGTGAAGATAGGGAATCCGGTGATGGGCACGGAGCATCTGCTGTATGGTCTTGCTGCCGGACCCGGCATGGCATCCCATGTTATGCGGGAAAACGGACTGGATAAGGATACGATCCAGTTCGAGATCACGAATTATTGTGGACAGGGTACAACACAGGTGATCGACTCCCTGAGCGGGGACATGTCCCCGCGTCTGGAGGAGCTCCTGATCCGGTGTGATGAAGAAGCGGTGAAGATGGAGAGCGACAGGATTGGTACGGAGCATATGCTGATGGCAGTGCTCAAAGATACCAGTTGTGTCGCTTATCGTGTGTTGATCGCGGCGGGGGCCAATATCCAGAAAATATATATGGATATCGTGACGACAGCCGGGGGTGATCTGGCACTGGCAAAGAATGATCTGATCGCCAGCCGCACGAAAAACCGTAAAAATCAGTCAGCGACGCCGGCGCTGGACCAGCATGACAGAGATCTCAACCAGTATGCCAGTGAGGGGATCCTGGATCCTGTCCTGGGACGAGATGCTGAGATCAGCAGTGTGATTGAGATCCTCAGCCGCCGCACGAAAAACAATCCCTGCCTGATCGGTGAGCCGGGTGTCGGCAAAACGGCGATCGCAGAGGGACTTGCCGCCCGTATTGTAGAAGGGGATGTGCCGGACTCCATTGCTGATAAGCGTGTATTTACACTGGATCTGTCCGGCATGGTGGCAGGATCGAAATACCGGGGAGAGTTTGAAGAGCGGATCAAGCGTGCCCTGCGGGAGACGAAGACAGCAGGGAATATCCTGCTCTTTATTGATGAGATCCACACGGTGATCGGCGCCGGAGGCGCCGAGGGTGCGATTGATGCCTCCAATATACTGAAACCGGCACTGGCAAGGGGAGAGGTGCAGGTGATCGGCGCCACAACACGGGAGGAGTACCGCAAGCATGTGGAAAAGGATGCTGCCCTGGAACGCCGGTTCCAGCCGGTGGTCATCGAAGAACCGACAGAAGCGCAGACAATCACGATGCTGCGCGGTCTGAGAGAGCGCTACGAGGACTATCATCAGGTTATTATCAGTGATGCTGCCATTGACGCGGCAGTGCGCCTGTCGGTGCGATATATCAATGACCGCTTTCTGCCGGACAAGGCGATCGACCTGATCGACGAGGCATCGGCAAGGCTCCGGCTTGGCAGGGTTGTACGCAAGGGAAACAACCAGAAAAAGCTGGAGGCGAAGGCACAAAAGCTGTATGATGACAGAGAGCAGGCGCTGATCGACGGGGATATGGAGCTTGTCATGAAAATCCGGGAAGAAGAACGGGCACTGGAAGAGCAGCTGGCAAAAGAGCGGAAACGGGGAGCGCGGAAAGGAAAGAAGGCGGACCGAACGATCACTGAAAACCATATTGCTGAGATCGTGGCGAAATGGACGCATATCCCGGTACAGCGGCTGGCGGAGGAAGAGATGGAGCGGCTGAAGCGGCTGGAGGATATCCTGCATGAGAGGGTTGTGGGACAGGAAGAGGCAGTCAAAGCAGTGGCAAAGGCGATCCGCCGGGGACGTGTAGGATTAAAGGATCCGAAACGCCCGATTGGCTCATTTCTCTTTCTTGGTCCCACCGGTGTGGGAAAAACTGAACTGAGCAAGGCACTGGCTGAAGCAGTGTTTGGTTCGGAAAAAGACATGATCCGTGTCGACATGTCTGAATATATGGAGAAACAGAGCGTATCCAAGATGATCGGTTCCCCTCCGGGATATGTCGGCTATGAAGAAGGAGGGCAGCTCAGCGAGAAGGTGCGGCAGAAACCATATTCCGTCCTGCTTTTTGATGAGATCGAGAAAGCCCACCCGGATGTGTTTAACATGCTGCTGCAGGTGCTTGAGGATGGGCATATTACGGACGCCCAGGGCAGGAAGGTGGATTTCAAAAATACGATTATCATCATGACATCCAATGCCGGCGCCAACCGTATCATCTCACCAAAGACGCTCGGTTTTGGACAGACCATGAGCGAGGAGGAAACTCACAAAAAAATGAAGGAAGGCGTTATGGAAGAGGTAAAACACATCTTTAAACCGGAGTTTATCAACCGTGTGGATGAGATGATCGTTTTCCATACCCTGAACAAGAAAGATATCCATGATATTACCGCCATCATGATAAAGAATTTTGCGAAGCGGGTAAAGGAACAGATGGAAATGGAACTTCAGATTTCAGATGAGGTTACGGATTATGTGGCGAAGAAGGGCTTTGATAAGGACTACGGCGCCCGTCCGATCCGCCGCGCGCTCCAGAACGAGGTAGAAGACCTTCTGGCAGAGGCAGTGCTGGCAGGAGAGGTTCTCCGGGGAGACTGTGTGGAGATCACTCTCAGTCAGGAAGAAGGAAAAGATAAAATTTTTGTGCAAAAGTTCACAAAAAAAGAATAGAAAAACAAGCCATAGTATTGTATACTAGTAGGTAAGAGAATGAAGGGGGAGCGAAGAGCTCTCCTCGTGAATCACAACAACGAAGGAGGATAAGGACATGGGCGTAGTGGAAGAATTGATTCAGGGAAATGGCGATGGTACATTGAGTTTTGGCAATTATCTGTTGGATACGAAGACCAAGAAGGCTGACTTTAAGTTTGAGGGTGCGACGTATAAGATCAAGACATTTAAGGAGATAACAAGGCTGGAACGCAATGGAGCGATGGTCTATGAGTCAGTACCAGGTTCCGCTGTGACGAATTTTAAAGGAAATGGGGAAGTGGCTGAGTTCAATGTGGAGGCAGCCGGAGATATCAGTTTTACACTGGAGATGGAGCCGTCATCGGAGTATAAACTGGTTGTCAATGGTGTATCTGCCGGACGGATCCCTACCAATCTGGGAGGGAAGATGAATGCCAGCCTCGAGCTGGATGAGGGGACAAAAGCAGCTGTAAAGGTTATGAAGTGCTAAAAAAGTAAAAAGGAATCCAGATGAGGGCATCAGTAAGTGATTACTGGTGCCTTTGTTTTATCAGTTCATACATGGGTTTTATCAGTGAAAATGTGAAAAAGTCACAAATTTATTGACATAGAAAACAAAAATAGGGTATATTATAAGGGAGAGGTGATGGGTATGCTGGTTCAGTTTACGTTAAAAAATGTTTTGTCTTTTAAAGAAGAGACAACGATCGACATGACGGCAGTTCATGCTTATAAGGAACATGAAAGCAATTTGATCGATATCGGAAGGAAAGAAAGGCTGCTGAAGGTGGCAGCGATTTATGGTGCAAATGCCAGTGGGAAATCAAACCTGCGTTTTGCAATGGGTATTTTTCAATCAATTGTCATGGAGTCCATGAACAATGTCGCAGATGATGAAGAAATGGCGATCAGGAAATACTATTTTCCTTTTTTGTTTGAAAAAGAATATGAAGATTCAGAATTTGAGATTATAATGATAATCGAAAATTTTGAATACCGGTATGGATTTGAATATAATGCAAAATGTATTGTGGCAGAATGGCTGTATCGGAAGAATCTGGAGACAAACCGGATGATCACTATTTTTGAACGAACAGCAAAAACAGTTGATTTTGGTGCGTCCGTCAGAAGAGAATGTGAGATGTATAAAAACCAGATCCCGGAAGAAACGCTGGTTTTGACGATGTTAAATAAGTTTAAACTTGGTACAGATGTATTTCATGTTATTTATACCGGTATATTTGATACTTTAGTTCTTCCTCCGGATTTTGGAGAAGACAGGACATTTTTGAAAAAATACCTGCCAGCGATCATTGAAAATGACAAGGACCAGTTCATTGATTTTCTGACAGCGATCGACACAGGTATGAAAGATATTCTCTGTGTTGACAATGAGGATGATGTCCGGTTTCCGACCGTTCATGTAGGGAAGGATGGTGAACAGTATTTTCTGGATCTGTTTTCTGAGTCGGAGGGGACAATCAAAAGCATAATGTTTTATATCTATGCGAGAGTGGCGATTTCAGGAAACAAGGTTATTTTTGTCGATGAGTTAAACATCAAACTGCATCCTCTTCTTTTAAAGTTTATCATTGATTTGTTTTATGAAAGTGATTCTCTGTCACAGCTGATTTATACAACCCATGATACGACGTTGATGGATAAGAAATTTTTTAGGAGAGACCAGATCTGGTTTGTACAAAAAGACCAGTTTGGATATTCGGGATTGTCGGCATTGTCTGATTTTAAA
>Ga0137307_102879_pt1 | contig 11139 bp, 11 predicted proteins | sample NAcewD2O_March_2_FD_97180 | JGI IMG/M metagenome (GOLD analysis project Ga0137307, IMG submission 97180) | Mouse cecal microbial communities from Vienna, Austria - N-Acetylglucosamine amended D2O_March | ecosystem: Host-associated > Mammals > Digestive system > Large intestine > Cecum | place...
GAACTGATAACACGTCAGATAATACGCGATTTTGAGGGCGAAGATGCCAAAAATATCGAGCGCTACGCCACAACCGGCACGCCCGAATACGAGCGCATGGTCAACGAAATCGCTCGTCGTCTCGGACTTACAACCCTCAAATTCAGCACAATCGAGGCGATTGTAGAGAGCATCGGACTTCCGAAAGATCAGATATGCACACACTGCTTTGACGGCAGCGGAATGTGTCCGGCCGAGGCTTATGCGCGCGACCACACCGAAAAATAAGGCAGTTAATATAACAATTCCGTCACGCGGAATCAAAGCTCGAACTCTTTCAGTTCGAGCTTATTGTTTTCAAACACCGCATAAGTCGAGCGGTTTATCCAGTTGCCGAGAATCACAAGTCGGCAATGGTCGTTGATGGGTTCGTCAAGAGCCACATGATGATGGCCAATAACGATATATCGCAGCAGCGAATCATCGGCCGATAGCAGCCTGGCCTGCACTTCCACTGCTGCACGCGCACGGGCAGTGAGCTTTGGCTCAGCAAAGTACCCTACCCCCTTACGGCTGTGCGAACTCCAGCCATGAGCGAAGGGAATTGTCCAACGCGGATGAATGGCCGAATACAGTTTTTGCAGCACTCGGTTATGAAAAAGCTCACGAAGGAACATATACGAGCAGGGCTGGCGGCCGAAGGTGTCGCCGTGACCCACAAAGAAATGAACGCCATCGATTTCCAGTGGGATGCCTCCTTGAGCAGTGTCTACGATTTCTATGCCTATCTCATCTCGCAGATAATCGAACAGCCATATATCATGATTGCCGATAAACCACACTATACGCACGCCGCTGTCGGCAAGACGGGCAAGCGCTCCGAAAAAACGCACATAGCCACGCGGCACAACAGTCTTGTACTCGAACCAGTAATCAAGTATATCGCCGAGCAGAAACAAATTGCAGGCATCGTCTTTGATACCGTCTAAAAAAGACACAATACGCTTTTCATGCCCACGGCGGTCGGTGATATACGAAGCTCCGAGATGAGCATCGCTGAGGAAATATGTGCGCGTGCGCCCGGGCCGGTTCATAACAGCCCCAGTTCAAGTTTTGCTTCCTCGCTCATCATGTCCTGCGTCCACTCGGGCTCGAAAACAATGTTTACGACAACACTTTTCACCCCGTCGACGCTCTCGAGCTTCATACGCACATCTTCTAAAATAAAATCTGCCATTGGACAATTGGGAGCCGTAAGGGTCATATCTACAACAAGATTACCGTCATCATCGAGGTCTATCTTATATACAAGGCCCAACTCATATATATCCACTGGAATTTCGGGGTCGTAAACGGTATGGAGCATCTCCACTACCTTTTCTTCTATTTTAAGTCGTTCTTCAGCATTCATATAAGCAAAATTACAAAAATTTTTATTGACAAAAGGGCTTTTTTATTGATATAAATGCTAATTTTGCAAAAAATGTAGTTTATAACACGACATTATACCTCGAACAAATAACAATCAAACCTATATTTTATGAAGAAATTTAAAACACTCCTTGCTCTCATAGTACTTGTAGCCGCATCGGCAATACCAGCCGCAGCTCAGTTCCGCTGGGGTCCGCGCGTAGGCGTCGAGGTCAACAAAATGAGCCTCAATACAGACGTGTTCAACAACGATAACCGTGCCGGCTTCACCGGTGGTCTGCAGGCCGAATTTACCGTACCCATTGTAAACATAGGATTCGACCTCTCTGTAATGTATTGCCACCGTATAAGCCAGAGCGACCCCATCAGCAACACAGGCTCCGCCGACACTGATGCAGCTCTCGAAAGCGGACGTCTCCGTAACCGCGACTATATCGAAATTCCGCTCAACTTCAAATATAAATTAGGACTGCCCGTTATAGGTAAGGTATTTACCCCCTACGTATTCACAGGCCCATCGGTAGCATTCCTCACTTCAAAGAAAGCCATCACCGAAGCTTATAAGAACAAATCTGTCGATGTAGCCTGGAACTTTGGCTTAGGCGTGCAGCTCGTATCGCATCTTCAGGTAAGTGCGTCCTACGGCCTCGGCCTCACCAAAAGTATCGAGACAATATCGAGCTTCCAGGGACAGAAGATTGAAGGCAAAAACAAATACTGGACAATAACAGCCGCATGGCTCTTCTGATTGACAAATACAAAACCATTAACTTTGCATAAATTATAAACATGCGACTTGTAATAGAACCTGATTACAACCAGCTCTCCACATGGGCCGGCAACTATGTTGCCTCACGCATCAATGCTGCAGCGCCAACTGCCGACAAGCCTTTCGTGCTCGGTTGCCCCACCGGCTCTTCGCCTCTTGGCATGTACCGCCGCCTTATCGAACTTTACAAAGAAGGAAAGGTATCGTTCAAGAATGTTGTAACATTCAATATGGACGAATATGTAGGCCTGCCTGAAGACCACCCCGAAAGCTACCACAGCTTTATGTGGAACAATTTCTTCAGCCATATCGACATTCTGCGCGAAAACGTGAATATCCTCAACGGCAATGCCCCCGACCTCGTTGCCGAGTGCGAACGCTTTGAAGCTAAAATCAAATCGTATGGCGGCATAGACCTCTTCATGGGTGGTGTAGGCCCCGACGGACACATCGCGTTCAACGAACCCGGCTCATCGCTCACTTCACGCACACGTCAGAAAACTCTCACCACCGACACTATCATAGCCAACGCCCGTTTCTTTGAAGGAAACACCGACCTCGTGCCCAAAACAGCTCTTACAGTAGGCGTAGGCACTGTTATGGATGCCCGCTCGGTTATGCTTATGGTAAACGGACACAACAAAGCCCGTGCACTTCGTCACGGTGTCGAAGGTGCTGTATCTCAGATGTGGACAATCTCTGCACTCCAGCTGCATCCCCACGCGATCATCGTTGCCGACGACGCTGCATGCGGTGAGCTCAAAGTCGACACCTACCGATATTTCAAAGACATAGAGAAGGCCAATCTCGACCCGGCCTCGCAACTCTGACATATTATCACACCGGCAAGGCTGCACCTATCGGGGCGGCCTTGCATTTTATTTCTGTGCCCTGTGATTGATACCATAAACGATTTTCTCTGGACTTACGTGCTCGTTGCAGTCCTTTTGGGAGCAGGACTGTGGTTCACCATACGTACTCGCGGCGTACAATTTACAGAATTCGGCGAAATGCTGCGCCTACTCGTACGCTCAGGGCGCAAATACGACAAACAATCGGACCGCCATTTGCCAAAGGGTAAAACAATCTCTTCCTTTCAGGCTTTTGCTGTGTCGCTTGCAAGCCGAGTCGGCACAGGAAACATCGCCGGCGTAGCAATCGCTATCGCCATGGGTGGGCCCGGTGCGGTTTTCTGGATGTGGGTGGTGGCAATCATAGGCTCATCAAACGCTTTTATCGAGTCTACCCTCGCCCAGCTGTTCAAAGTGCGTGGCGACCACTCATACCGAGGCGGCCCGGCATACTATATAAGCAAAGGCATCGGTTCGCGTGGCTATGCCGTAACATTTGCAATTCTTATTACCATCACATTTGGCCTGGCATTCAACTCCGTTCAAGCCAATACTATAGCGCTCGCACTCGAAAACACCTTCGGCACAAGCACTCTTGTCACCGCAGTATGCCTCACAGCACTGTCGCTGACAATAATATTCGGCGGCATCCAGCGTATCGCCCGTTTCAATGAGTGGCTTGTACCCGTTATGGCTCTGTTCTACATCATGCTCGCATTGTATGTTGTAGCCACGCGTATAAGCATGCTTCCTCATATACTCAAGCTGATAATCGACAACGCTTTCGGCCTGGAGCAGGCTATGGGCGGAAGCATAGGCATGGCCATGATTATGGGCGTCAAGCGAGGCCTTTTCAGCAACGAGGCCGGCGAAGGCTCAACACCGAACGCCGCCGCTACAGCTGCCGTATCTCATCCTGTAAAGCAAGGCCTCATGCAGACACTCGGTGTCTATGTCGACACAATGGTGGTGTGCACAGCCACAGCATTCATTATTCTTTGCAGCGGGCTCTATGATTCAGGCCTTACAGGAATAGTACTGACAGAGGCTGCTCTTTCGTGCGAAATAGGCAGTTTCGCCAAATATTTTCTTACGACAGCTGTCACAATGTTCGCTTTTAGCAGCATTATAGCGAATTATTATTATGGCGAGACCAATCTGCAGTTCATTTCCCATAGCCGCATCCTTGTCGTAGGCTTCCGTATTACTGTAGGCACAATCGTATTTCTCGGCAGCCTCGCAGCGCTCGACCTCGTATGGGCTCTCGCCGACATAACAATGGCTCTGATGACCCTATGCAATATCATAGCCATTCTCATACTCGGCCGCTATGCAATCAGCAGCCTTGACGACTACCGCAGACAGCGACACCGCGGGCTTGACCCACAATACAAGTCCTCAACCATATCCTCGATAGAAAACAAGACCGAGTGCTGGTAAAACGACGAAGCTCCGGCGCAGGGCCGAAGCTTCGTATAAATTTCTTCCGCAGCAATTGCGGTCAGCACTGTTTCACAGGAATTTTCTCGATGCGGAGTTCGTGACGTCTCCCCTCAAACTCCGTCGAGAAGAATACATCTACACACTCGAGGGCTACCTCGGGCTCTATGAAGCGACCGGGCAAAACGAGCACATTGGCATTGTTGTGCTCACGTGCAAGAGCGACCAACTCAGGTTTCCAGCAAAGCGCCGCGCGTATGCCCTGATGCTTGTTCAGGGTCATGGCTATGCCGTTGCCCGTGCCACAGATTGCTATTGCAGGATACACCTCGCCAGCTTCAACGGCAGCAGCGCAGGGATGCGCGAAATCGGGATAATCACAGCTCTCTGTGCTGAAAGTGCCAAAATCTTTATAAGAAATTCCTTTTGATTCGAGATAACCTTCGATGATGCCTTTGAGCTCAAAACCGGCATGGTCGCTACATAGACCCACAGGCAGTTTTTCTTTGAGAATGGTCATATTATGATTATGTTTTATACTTTTATCTTTGATTTAAACACCACAGGAGCGTCTATCGACGGCAAAGTTAACAATTTTTACTTGTTTTACGCATAAAATTAGCTACCTTTGTGAAAAATACGATATGAAAACTCTTGAAATATGCACAGGCGACCCAGAGGGCATACAGACCGCCTTTGAGGCCGGTGCCAACCGTATTGAACTATGCTCCGGGCTGGCAGAAGGCGGCCTCACTCCGTCAGTCGCTATTATTCGCTTTGCTTCAGAACTGAAGAAAGGTAGTGTGAACGTGCTCATTCGCCCCCGTGCAGGCGATTTTGTGTACACACCGGACGAAGTCAAAGTGATGACGGACGACATACGCAGTGCCATGGCTGCAGGAGCTTCGGGAATAGTAACAGGAGCTCTCACGCCTGAAGGAAAAGTCGACGTGCAGGCCTGCGCGGCCTTCATAGAAGCGGCCGGAGACGGAGCCGACAGCACTTTTCACCGCGCATTCGATGTAACAGCCGACCCGTGTGAGGCTTTGGAGACTATTATCGGATTAGGATTCAAACGCATACTCACCTCCGGGCAGGCGTCTTCGGCTCTTGAAGGTGCGTGCCTGATTGCCGCACTACGCAAGCAGGCACGAGGAAGAATCGAAATAATGGCCGGCGCTGGAATCTGTCCGGAAAATGCCGCTGAAATTCTCCGGCTCACAGATGCCGATGCTCTCCATGCTTCGGCACGCTCTCTCAAAAATTCGGCTATGAAAACTGCCGCGACCGACGCTACAATGGGCTCGGCCGACGCTGCCGACGGCAGCCGTATGGCAACAGATTATATAAAAGTCAATAAATTACACAACCTGATAAATCACCTATGAGAAAAGCAGCAATCTTATTGTTGACGCTTGCGCTGTTCTCCGACGCGCAGGCCCGCACCATTCTTACACCAAAAGCATCAGGCGACTATAAAGCTCGTCTTGAGGCTCAAAAGTCGATTGCCCGACGCATGTCGGCCTCAAAGGCAAAGACAAACGACGAGCGGCAGGCTCTTCAGTTCCTCTATGCATATATGCCTACTCCCGATGTACTCGACTACGACGAGGATTTCTACCTCGCAAACATACGCGCTGCGTTTCGTGCGGCAGAGGAAATGCCCTGGGGCGCGACTGTCCCCGACCGCGAATGGCGGCATTTTGTTCTCCCGGTGCGTGTAAACAACGAAAATCTCGACATGTCGCGGACGGAGTTCTATACCGAACTCAAAGACCGTGTAAAAGGCCTGTCGATGAAAGATGCTATCCTTGAAGTAAACCACTGGTGTCACGAAAAAGTAGCCTACCAGCCCTCCGATGCCCGCACCTCGTCGCCGCTCGCCACTGTATGCAACGCTCTTGGCCGTTGTGGCGAAGAATCGACATTTGCTGTGGCCGCTCTGCGCAGCGTAGGTATTCCAGCGCGTCAGGTATACACTCCGCGATGGGCTCATACCGACGACAATCATGCGTGGGTAGAGGCATGGGCTGACGGAAATTGGTATTTCCTCGGAGCCTGCGAGCCTGAGGCCGTTCTCAATCTCGGCTGGTTCAACGCACCGGCTTCGCGCGGAATGATGATGAGTACAAAAGTCACCGGTGCATACGACGGACCGGAGGAAGTGCTCAGCCGCGATGACATAGGAACTGTTATCAATGTCACATCGAACTACGCGCCGACAATCGACAATCCTGTTGTTGTTACCGATGCGCAAGGCAAACCGGCCGCCAGCGCAACTGTGCTCTACACGCTATACAACTATGCGGAATACTACCCCATTGCGCGGCGCACAGCCGACAGCATGGGGCATACCACTCTGAGCACCGGCATAGGCGATATGATTGTCTGGGCTACCGACGGCCGCAATTTCGGACTCGCCAAAAGTCTCCGTGGCGACACTCTGCACATAAAGCTCGACAAAGACGCTTCTTTCAGAGGCAGCATTGATTTCGACATTGTGCCGCCGGGCCAAAGCGGCAACATGCCTTTTGTGAGCGACGAAGCCGCAAGAATCAATGACTTCCGCAAAAATCAGGAGGATAGCATCCGCAAGGCTTATGAAGCCACGTTCCACACTCCGGAGAGCGCAACGAAATTCTGCGACTCTGTAAACTGGGACAGCGATGCGGCACAAGCGCTTTTCAACTCCCGTGGCAATCATGCGCTGATTGAGAGTTTTATGATGGGAACACCCGATCAGCTGAAGCCAAAGGCAAAAGCCCTGCTGCAGGCTATTCGCGTGAAAGACCTGCACGACATAAGCCTCGACGTTCTTGCCGACCACATTTCTACTCCTTTCGATACCGATGAGCTCTATAACGATTATGTGCTCAACCCTCGTGTCGAAAACGAAATGCTGACACCATACAAAGCATATTTCGCAGCAAACATTCCCGAAGATTTGCAAAACGACGCAGTCGATAATCCGGCTGTGCTTGCAAAATGGTTTGCCGACAACGTTTCTATCGACAATATCTACAACCCGGCAGGATACCGTACTTCGCCGGCATCTGTATGGGAATATCGTATAGCCGACAGCCGTTCGCGCGACATAGCTTTCGTAGCGGCCTGCCGCAGTTTAGGCATAGCTGCCCGTATCGACCCGGTAAGTCACGCCGTTCAATATGCTGGAGATAACGGGAAATGGGTCGACGTAAATTTCGGCAAAAAGGCCTCCGATATATCCACCGAAGGAAAAGGCTGTGTAAATCTATCGTCTGATGCCGACAAGCAGCCTAAATATTACTCTCAGTTCACCATTTCCCGAATCAACAATGGCGTGCCTCAGCTCTTTGAATTCGACGAAGGATGTGTCGCCGCCGAGCGAACCGCTTCCACTGGGCCAATACATTCTTACCACTGGCAAACGCCTGGCCGACGGTTCTGTGCTGTCGCGTGTATCATTTTTCGAAATCGAGTCCGACGATACAACAGTTGTAGCCCTTGATGTAAGAAGCGACAGTTCGGCACTGGAGGTAATAGGTTCTCTCGATGCCGAATTGCTCTACCGGCCACTCGACGGCGAGCCGCAGAGCATACTCTCCACCACAGGCCGCGGATATTATGTGCTCGCAATCATTGCTCCGGGACATGAACCGAGCTCGCACGCCATAAACGATATCGCTGCTGCTGCGTCGCAACTCGAAAGCGACGGCCGCAAAATACTGCTACTCTTCCCCGATGAAGCATCAGCCACTAAATTCAACGCCTCAGATTACGGAGAACTTCCATCGAATGCCATTATCGGCTCGGATATCGACGGCAAAATCCGCAACGCCATTATTTCAGGTCTCGAACTGCCCGACAGCACGCCATTGCCGCTTTTTGTTGTTGCCGATACTTTCAACAGAATTATCTTCAACCGCAACGGTTATTCAATCAACCTTGGAGAACAGTTCCACGACGTGCTTAGCCGCGTCAAGGAGTAATTCAATCTTCCATATTATTTAGCAACAACTGGACATGAAATTTTTCAATATATTTCTTTTTTTAGCCCTCACTGCCTATAGTGGTGCTGCACAGACTGCCGCAGATGCCTGCACAAGCATCATGGTAGGACGTAAGGCGTCGGCCGACGGCTCTGTAATTACAAGCCACACCTGCGACTCATGGTATCGCACATGGATGCAGATGACCGAACCCAAAGACTATCCCAACGATACGATTATGAGCATATACGAAGGTCGCATGCACACCGAGTATCCGACAAGTTCCGACGGCATGAAAGAGAAAGGTACAATACCGCAGGGACGTCACACTTACCGTATTTTCGACACCGCATATCCCTGCATGAACGAGCATCAGCTCGCTATGGGCGAGACTACGTATTCGGGACGCGATACGCTGGTGAACAAAAACGGTATGTTCATGATTGAAGAACTCGCACGCGTAGCCCTCGAACGATGCACTACAGCTCGCGAGGCTATAAGCCTCATGGGCAGTCTAATCAAGGAGTATGGCTACGGCGACGGCGGCGAATGTCTCACAATAGCCGACCCAAAGGAAGTATGGATTTTCGAGGTGCAGGGTGAAGGTCCCGACAAAATAGGCGGCGTATGGGCTGCACAACGCATCCCCGACGACCATATTGCTGTGTCGGCCAACATTAGTCGAATTGGCAAGCTAAATTTCGATGACAAAGATAATTTCATGGCATCGGACAACGTGAAAGACGTAGCAATACGCATGGGCCTTTGGGACGGCAAAGAAGAATTTTCGTTTTGGAAAGCCTATAGCGGAGTCAACTACAAGAAGGAACCGAAAAATTATGATATACGCGAACTATTCATAATGAATCAGCTCGCACCGAGCGCCGGTTTCAACGCTTCGATGGATGAACTTCCCGTGAGCGTCAAGCCTGACAAAAAAGTAGGCGTCGACGACGTGGCCCGCCTCTTGGCTTCATACTACGAAGGCACTCCCAATGCGCTGTGTGACCGTCTAAAAGTGAAAAATCCAAACAAAAAGACAGAAGAAGATGCCGCGCTGCCCGACTCTATTGTTAGCCCGGTGGCAAATCCGTGGATGCGTCCCGATGAAATCGCAGTCTACGAAGCTTTAGGCGACAGCACTATGCAGAACATCCGCACTGTGAGCGTGGCGTGGTGCGCATACTCCACCATAATACAATGCCGCGACTGGCTGCCTGATGCTGTCGGAGGTGTGGCATGGGTTTGTCTCGACAACCCCGGACAGTCGCCCCGCTTCCCTATCTTCGCCGGTTCGTCCGACGTGCCCGAAATGCTCAAAATATGCGGACAGCACCGCGAACGCGACGATGCAGCGCTCTGGCATTTCCGTAAGCCAAATCGCCTTGCCACTGTCCGCTGGGCCAAGAGCCGAGAGTTTACAGAGCCGGCCCGCGACTATTTCCTCAAAAAAGGCCTGCGCGAACTGCCTGCCATTGAAACCCTTTACAAACAATATATAAACGAAGGCAAACCCGACGAGGCTCAGGCCCTTATCACCGATTATCAACGCGATTTCTTCGGTGCTGCAATTCTTCGATGGGATGAACTCGGCAACAAACTCTGGAAAGACAACTGGACCGGATTCTAAAATGAAAATTGGAATCTTAAGCGACACCCACAGCTATTGGGACGACAGATATGCCGCACATTTCGCCGGATGCGATGAGATATGGCACGCAGGCGATATTGGCGACTACACTATTGTTCAGCGGCTTGAAGAAGTCGCTCCGGTAGTCCGCGCCGTATACGGAAACATCGACCACGGCACAGTGCGTCGCCGATGTCCCGAAAGAATCATCACCGACGTGGCCGGCATGCGACTATGGCTCGGCCACGTCGGCGGTTATCCTGGCAAGTATTCTCCGGGGGTGAGAGCCGAACTAATAAACAACGGCATTACGCTCATGGTAGCCGGGCACAGTCATATCCTCAGAGTGATGAACGACCCCAAACTCGGTCTGCTACATATAAATCCGGGAGCCGCAGGCCCATTCGGTTGGCAAGCCGTACGCACTCTGCTCCGACTCACCATAGAAAACGGCAAGCCTGCCGACCTCGAAGTCATCGAACTCTCGAAATCAAGAGCCATAGATTCCCAATAGAAAGCCGGCTCAGGCTCCATCAGTTCCCGGCTCCGTGGATAATCAGTATACGACACAAGATAAGAAATACTGCACATACAGTTCCGGCTTTGTGAAAATTGGTTCTGTCAAAGCACCCTCGCGTCGGCGTGCCTTTATATTGAAACTTATGCCGAAAGGTATAAGATATAAGTCATAAACCATTCGAGCAGCCTGCCGGCATACGACATCCAAAGACAGAAGGCTGTTGTCACGACTACAAGTACCATGTTTTTTTGTGCATCCGAATACCTTAAACAGAAATAGCCCCGTGAACAGGCAGCACTGAATTATCAAAGCCCCTGAGTAGGAGTCTGCACATACCGCATGACAACTCTGTGTCCGGGTGATGAAATATCAAAATATGTATTTAAATATTAAATAATGTTTATGCGGATAATTCTTTCGTTTTTAAAATTTGTTGCAATTGTTTTTAGCTTTACCTTTGTGGAATAAAGACAAACTATATAAAGAGTGAAACTTTTATCCATGAAAGCCACAAATATATTCCCGCTTCTTTGTGTAGCGACTTTAAC
>Ga0137307_102880_pt1 | contig 11129 bp, 5 predicted proteins | sample NAcewD2O_March_2_FD_97180 | JGI IMG/M metagenome (GOLD analysis project Ga0137307, IMG submission 97180) | Mouse cecal microbial communities from Vienna, Austria - N-Acetylglucosamine amended D2O_March | ecosystem: Host-associated > Mammals > Digestive system > Large intestine > Cecum | place...
ATCACGCAAAATCCAGACTCTGTATTCTAAATAAACAACGAGGGAACACTGCTTAACAACTATATTAATCAGTTATTTTGCGATGCTCCCTACAAAGAAATACTTTTTATTTGCGAACACTAATCACAGAATTGTCCAAAGCCATACTCCCCTGGAAACTGTATAGCATTTTAAATTTCACTGTTTCACCTGGTCTATTTTGTGGAAATAAATGTTGCGTATTTACATTAAAATAAACGGGTATACCTTTACAATCTATCTGTGGTTTTCTGGATCTTAATTTTCCACTGTCAACAATTCCCTCTAATATCATAGCTTTTTCTCTGACATTCTCATCTATACAGGTCACTACCATTAAGTCCTTAAGTTGTGTTCCTTGTCCGGTCAACACCCTTCTTGGAATATTATTTCCTTTAAACATAGACGTTAGCGAGTTCATTTTCCTCACAATATCTCGAATACTTACTGAATAACTGCTATGTCCCCCTAATGCCAAGAGCGAATCAATCAAAAAGAGATAATAATATAGTTCTAATATTTCAGAGTCTCTTTCTATCCATCCTCGAAGTTTAATATCTTTCTCCATCAAATAGTTGTAGTCTCCATCCTGATGTACCATGGTAATTAGTTCAAACCAATCATTTAAATCAGAATAACGGTACATATAATCTAAGTTCTTTTCCATATAATCTACGCATTGTTCTAATTCCTTTTTTGCTATACCCTCTTTTTGACGATGAAGCATTGCTTGAACCCATAGGCTTCGATCAATAACCAATTTCCCTTTGTTTTTCTCTCGTTGAATCTGATGCGCCCAATAATTAATAGTTTCTTCTAAATTCAGTAACAGCAGTTCAACCTTGTTTCCAATTTCCAAAAGTTTATCATCCATATTGCCTTTGTCGATGATAAATGCTTCATTAGAGCGAATTGTACGGCACAAAGCCAGCGCACGTTCGTAATATTTATGATATTCGCTTTTTTCATTTTTAATAATAATCTTATAGTCAGAATGCGCGTTTTTTTGCACCCCAAAATCCACTAACATTATGCAGAGTTCAATATCCGATATATATCCAGCCTGACTTTTATTTTTTCTTGAAAATTCATAATATTTGGAAGCTTCGTCAGCATATTGCAATATCTCAACTTCTTTGGATTCTTTCTCGCCCTCTGCAGCTTGTTTATATTGAGATATTAAAAATCTTATATGTTGTCTTATTCTTGTCGCCAGAATATGGTATAAAACTTCATCTTCCTTTTCAGCAATTTTAACAGCATTACGCGCATGCTCCATTCCTTTCAATGAATTGCGAGCTATAATCCCATAATATCGACCATAATGCGCTTCAAAATGAGGATTATCAGGATAAGCTTCTGTCAATTTTTCAAATATACGTCCAATCAAATATACTCTGGTTTGCAAGTTATCTATTTCTTCACGCAAATTATCTACAATAACTCCAAAGTATCGTTTTCCTTCTACTTCTATCAATTTATCCTTATTTTTTGTAATAAAAAGAATCCCCAGAAGATTTCTCATGTATTCGCTATTTTTTGTCTCCGGCCTTGCACAAAATGCAATCAAATCACAAATACAATCTACCAAATTACTATAAAATTGTGTATTAGTATTGCTATTTCTTTTTAATAATTCATCTATAATTTGTCGTGAAAACTGTGGATGCTTTATCTTCGAAAAAATTCCATTGACTTTTTCTTCAAAAACAAATAATTTATCCGAGACAATTTCACCATTAGTTCCATTAAACAAATAATATCTTTTGTCATTGCCATATTTAAATTTTTCTTCGTGCCTTTCAGTAAAAAAGTCTATCTTTAGCATTTCTCCAGCATATTCGTCAATAATAGCTGCATATAATAGTTCTTTCTTTTGTGGATCACTTAAATCTTTCAAGAAATTATGAATATAGCTTTTAGTTCCTTTATATTCATCCTCAAAAGCATATAACGACATAATTAACGGCATTCGATCTCTCAATCTATCACTACTTGATACAATAAATTCAATGTCTGTTTTACGTTCTTCTTTTGACCGTTTTATATTATGTTCATCCACTTGTTCCATCAACTCAAACAGTTGTTTCTTCATATTTCTAAGTGTATCATCTCGCAGTTCAGCGATTACGCATATAGAAGATACCTGTATCCCTTGACGATGGACATAAATGAAATCATGTACTAAGGATAACGCATCAATAGCATCCTTTAATTCTAAACATTGTTCAAAAGACAAGTCACCACTATCAGCACAGATACAAATAGGTACCTTATCACAAGCTAAATAAAACCTCTCGATTTCTGCTGCAGTTTGCGTTAAAGAATACTGCTCCAGCATAATTGTTGGCTGTCTTTTACTTCTTTCATACGCATACATTCTCAAAAAAGTACTTCCCCCGGCTCCCGGCTCATGAAGGATGACCTTCAACGGACTTTTTACTGCACCCAATGGTTCTTTATGAGTATGCAGAACATCATAATACTCGGTCCATTCAACAGGGAACTGATGTTGCACACCATACCAACTAAGCTTTGTCTCTCCCAAATAAAACTTCATTTTATTAACTTTGTCATAATCATTTTCTTCTCTTTTAGAAATGTCAAGATCTAAAACAGTCAACGTATTATACACCCCAGTATCTATTTTACGGGGTATTCCACGTACTGGAACCTTATATTCTGTTTCACTCCTCTGTTCTAAAGTTATAATATTTAGCTTTATATAATTAGCCAAATCAGATATTTTCACATCATAATATGAATACAATTCTTCACCTTGAATTGTTTTTAACTTTTCTTGTCCGTGTAAGACATTATTGCTGAGAGAAACAATATCTATATTGTTTCTCTCACATTGGCCCTGATATTCATCAAAAAAGTCCAATAAGAGTTCTCCCGTTCTCTCGGCATATGTTTTATTTAAAACAAGTATTTTAAGAGGCATGTCCACCTTTTCATGGTATTCTTCTATCAATTTCTGAAAATTTCTTCTAGCAATCCTTCTCCACTGATTATCATTACGCACCAAATATTGTGGTTCCTCCTGCCTACCGTTTGGAAAAACCCAAAAAGTATCAATAACAGATAGATCAAATTTGTTAGTTGCTGATGGGGTAAGAATAATTGGACTTTTTCTACACCCCATATATGCCTTCAATAAACCACTCTGCTGAGAAGAAATATCAAAGTCAATTACCATTGCCCACGGCAAAGAAGCTAATATTTCTAGCTCAGATTGAGATAGTTCCATATTATCAACCATCAACACATATTTGTATATAGAATGCGGAGTCCATGCATTGAACCGCTTATCAATTTCATGGATACCTGAATAAATGGTAATTCCATATTTCTTAATAGCGCAATTATCCCCTACATATCTTGTTACCATTCCTTCTATATGTGGAAAAATCTGTCCACAAATCTGAAGCAACTGTGCATCAGCTGAATAATCAAATTTATGCTTATTATTATTGTGAGCATCACCTGCATAATTCTGTAAAAGAACTGTATCTATTTCAGTTTTGGGTATGAGCACTGGTGTACTGGGAAGACGAGATGAAATCTGATTCCCATTCCCATCGAAAACCTGGAGTTGTGGATTCGCATATTCTGCCATCCATTCGCATAATGTTTTAATAGTTAATCTTGTATTAAATAAAGAAGATTTCGAACCTTTATCTAAGGGATATACTACTTGTTGTTCAAAGTCATTAAACGTCATACTTCCATCTTGTGTCTTTTCATAATATGTCTTAAAAATTACATATTTCATAGATTTTTCATATATTTCATATAGACTTTCCCCAATAGCAACTAGCTTTCTTAAATACTCATCAGTTAAAGTATGATTTCTACAATAATTATAAACATCATTATAATCATCTACCGTATTATTGTATTCTCTAATGATTTCACATTTTCCAATATTGATTCTATCTATAGCATCTTGCGTATTCAAATTTACAATTCCTCCTCTACATATGTTAATGCTCCTGCATTATGCACAATACCTTTAAATAATTTATGGTGTTAGTCAGTAAATGGGGCAATAATCATATTTGTCCCATAAGAAGACCAGTATTTATGCAGATCGTCTACCAACCAAATGTTAACTAATACCTAATTTATTTATTATAATTCCCCTTCATTCCAACTATAACTATTTGTATCAAACATTTGGTATAAACTTTTCACTCACCAGTCACCCATTTCCACAAATATATATTCTGCATTCTTCAACATTCAAGTTTGTATGAACAATGCTTTACAATTTCTTACTATTTATGGTTAATCCGATCACTTCACAGCCAAGATTTTTTACAACATGAAGCGATTTGGGAGAAAAAACAACTGTCAAAAAGGACATACTTTGCAGGAATATCAAAAAATCAAGAAAATGCTTTTAAAAAGTCATTTTCCTGATTCCTAACTATAACCAAATACCTACGCTCCTTTTACACCATCTGAAGCCCTGCCAGCAACTCCACTTCTGCAATATCAAGCCCTGAATATTTCGCAACCTTATCAATCGACAATTCACCATCCTTCAACATTCTTAGTGCTGTCTCCTTTTTAGCTTCATCTTTCCCTTTATTCAAAATCTTTCTTGCTTCTGTCTCAAGTAACGCTCCGCTCATCATTCCACCTATCCCTTTCTGCACATTCTCATACTTCTGTGCAATTTCTCTGACCACATCCCTGGAAAGTTCTATAATTGTACGTTTGTCAAACGCCCCAATAATCCCTTCCTGTTCTAGTTTATCAAGCCTTTCCAAAATATCCTGATACTCTGCTTTCAGTTTTGTCAATTTCTGCTCATTATTATTATACACCTGAAAGTTCTTTTCATGTGAAAAAATATAAAATGGAATTAACAGTAACAGCCCTTTTGAAAAAATATCTTCCAGAGAATATTCCTGTACTTTCATAATCGGCACATCATACTCTACGCTTCCGCCAGGCGTTTTTATCACATACCTCATTTTATCAGGTGTCTTTTTATAATTCCTCAGATATAACACCGCCGTATTAGGAAATGTCACTGTCAATGTTTCATGAACGATTTCCCCCTCATCCAATGCTATCTGGGCATCATACTCAAACAGCCGAATTGTCATCCGACCATCCGGCAGACTGCTCTCACATTCCAGATGATATTTCTTCTTTTTCTTTCCATATATTATGAAATTAGTATCCGTTATTCTTTCATGGTCGGCTGCATCCTGTTGATCCATAAAATGCTCATTGGGATGAAACTCTATTATCTCATTCCCTGTATAGTCTTCCTTAAAAATCTCATTGATTACCGGAATAATCATCTGCCGGCAGTCATTTAAGATTGTCCGAAATGCCCCGTCATATATATTTCCCATATACAATCCTCCGTATTTCTTATTTACATCATATCATTTTCATACTGTATACACAACTACATTTAAAATATAATATGAAATTTTACTTCTATAGGAACATTGCCGACAGTACCAGCAATATCCCTAAACGCGTAATAGGAGTTTTAACTTCCAAACTTTCAAATCTCCTATACTTAATTTATTACCTCAGATTATCTGCGATATAATTACAGACCTACGTCACTTATAGATATGGCTTATCCTGTTCGTTACCCCCCGTTTCCTATCCATAATCTGAATAGACCAGAAACATGTTTCACAGAAATTTTGTCATCTTGTGCAAAAAATTGTTCATAAACAACTAATAACTGCGAACAAATTAAAGTCGTTTATTTTAAATTAACGGATAATAAACACTTTATTCGACACTATACATCATAAAATAACGTGTTTATTATTTCAAAAACCGCTCCAATTCTATCTCGGCAGACTATTTTCGACACAAAGTGCCCCCCATCCCACCTGAGGGTTAGGATACACATCAAAAGCCGGAAGCTCCCTTACCCCCCGTAAAAGATAAGCCTTTAACTTCTCCCCGTACAAAAAAACGTCCCGTCCATCCACAATTCCATACTGCATCAAAAGAGCTGCGCTTCCTGTAACAAAGGGCGCCGCCATGGAAGTCCCGCTTCTTGCCACGTACCCTCCTCCCGGGGAGGCGGACATAATATCTACCCCGGGGGCTGCCAAATCAGGCTTCGCCTGGTTGGTCCACGCCGTAAATCCCCTGCCGGAAAAAGGCGCCGCACTGTCTGTCCGGGAGTCGTAGGCCCCCACGCTGATCACTCTGTCAGCTGTGGAGGGAATAGTTAAAGTACGAGTTTCCGAAGGGTAGGGAAAGCCTGTGCTATCGTTTAAGGTTCCCCCGGAAGGCAGCCAGAAATCATAGGTACCTTCTAAAATCCTCCCCGCAGTAAGCTTAAACTTCCACAGCCCGGAGGGAACATAATTTTCCCTGGGAATAAAATCAATATAAATTTCCTGATAGATGCTGTAAGGGGAAGGCTCTCCGTAGTAAACCAAAAGCCTTAAAGCGTCAAAGTCCGCCCGCAGGGTTCCCTGGCCTAAAAGAACCCCGGTGCTTTTCCCATTAGGTAGAAAAATCTCCAGGCGGATGTCGTCCTGATAACGCTTCCACATCTGGACATTCAGCCTTGCCTCAAAGCTGTTGACGGAAAGTTCCACCTCTTTTGTTTCCCCGGAAGACATTCTTCCCGTATAATGTTTGTTGCCTGCCCCCTCATTTCCGGTTCCCACCACGATACTGCACTGGTGATGGTTGGACATATCATTTAAAAACGTTTCAATTAAACTGCTGCCGCTGTGGGAGCCGTAATTATTTCCAAAACTTAGATTGATGGCAAGAGGTTTCCTTAGCCGCTCCGCCTCCCGGATACAAAAGTCCACCGCCGTCATCAGCTCCGTGGTTTTGGGAAATCCCTCCTCCCCGGAACTGCCAAGCTTTACCACTAAAAGTTCAGACTCATAGGCCACCCCCCGGTATCTCCCCATGGAAGCCCTGCCAAGGCCTGCCGCAATCCCTGCCACATGGGTACCGTGGCCGCTTATATCCCTGCTTGGCACAACCTTCTGTCTGTCCCGCTCATTTTTCTGGGACAGGGCCTGATTTAACATATCTTTGGTAAAAAGGACACCTCTGCCATAGGGTTCCGGAGGTTCATAGGTAATATTCCCATTTACTTCCGTCCTCGTATCGTTAAGCCTTCCGGCGTCCAGAGTCTGGTCCCAGAGTTCTAATATCCTGGTGGTATTGTCGGGATAGGTAAAATCCGGGTGGGCGTAGTCGATGCCGCTGTCGATTACCGCCACCAAAACCCCTTTCCCTGTAAGGTTTAAAGTGCCCTCCACCCCGATATCCCCGCTTCCTGTCTGGGGAGACTGCACCTGGGTAATACAGGAGGCCCTTTTTGCCGCATTTACAGCAAAAAAGAGCCTCTTTGGTTTTTCCATATAAATAATATTTGTAAGCTTTGACACCGGCTCCACCAGAGCTTGTGGCAATGTTAAAATGGCATAGGACTGATTCAAAGGTACAATTCGAATCTGCTGCATAAACGGCTCCCCTGCACTCTCCCCAAGGACCATGATTTGCTCCAAACCATCTGCGGTGTGCTTTACAATCACTTCCCAAGTATTTGAGACAGAAGAATAGCCCACGTTTAAATTCAGGGACTTCTGTCTCTCCTCCTCCGTTGCACTAAGGGCCAGGTCTAAAAGATTTTCCATTTTTCCGTTGGTCATATTTTTGTCCTAAAAAAGTACTTGTTTTATCCTATGCAGACAAGGAATAAAACAGAACAAACCCGGCCGCCTATTTTCGGTGTTTTAAACTGCCGCTGTAGGCTATGTTCTCAGCCACGTCATTTTTCGTGCTGTCCACAAATATCCGGCTTTTCCCTTTTCGTACAATTTCTTCCAGCATCTCTATCCTCCCCGAAAGTGCTCTGCACAAAGCGCTGCACCTTGCCCCGTCAATGAAAAGTGAATCCCCGATAATCTCCCTGAATTCTTCATCGATTCCTTTCAGGGCTGAAAAATCCAGCCAGCTAAAATCCATCACCAGTTTTATTTGCTCTGTATGGCTGTTTTTAAAAGGTTTGCAGATTACATTTGCCTTGGCATGTATCATAGGCAGGGGCTTATCAAACCAAAGAGATGTGCCGCTGTCGTATATTGGCGCCATCCCCAGAAATTCCAGAGTATCCGCCCTTCTCACCGCCCCAAAATTATTCAGATGCCTGTCCTCATTTGCAATGATAAAATCCAACACCAGCATACGGTTTACGGCACCCTCTGCACCCCTGATTCCAAACTTATTACAGCAATCCAGATAATGACGGTACAGGGATACATGATTTGGCTTTTTTGATGTCTGTAATAAATGCCAGGCAGAAATCAGCTCCGTATCCTCTGTAATAAAATCTTCACACAGGCTGTAAGGATAATCTTCCTCTGTAATCAGAGCATAGGAAACATGGGAAATTCTCAGCCTGTCCATAATACGGCTGGCCAGAACCTCGTTATAGGGCTCCTGCCAGGCAGCTCCGCTCCCCCCTTTTATCAGGCACCGTTTCCCCTCTATGATTTTCCATTTCTTTTTCAGCCAGCCGTCCGATGTATTATCCGGAGACATAAGGCTGACTGCTTCCGAAACTTCCCCTTTTCCAAACAGAATATTACCCACATCCTCCGAAAAAGGATTTTGAAAAAAGTTCACCTTTTCCCATAAAAGTCCGGAACCGGCAGGCCGAATCCAATACTGATCCGAAAGGCTAAGCCCCAGAGACTTTTCTAATAAAAGACATGTATCGGAGATTTTTAACTCCATCAACGCTTCCCGAATCCCCATACGGCTGGCGGGAATTGACCTCCCCCTCCACCATTCGTTGAAGGCTTTGCGGTCAACTGTTCCGCTTTTTACCGGAATTCCCACCGGAACATGTGCTGCTTCCCAGACAGGGCCCACAGAAAAAACGGCACCGGAAACTGTATCCAGCTCTATGTCAGCAACGGGAATATTTTTATGCATTAACATATATTTTTTTAACCCATCTGCCATTTTTCCACCCCCCAAAAACCGTTTTTATTGGGCCAATACCACCCCGTCTTCAATCCGTACCCCGGAAGAAAGCCCTTCCAGGTAAGAAAAAAATTCCTCCCTGTTTTCATATTCTGCGGTTTTTGCCCTGGCAGCACAGGCAGGAATCAGTGAAATCTCACGTCTGCCCTCAGTGCTTTTTAATTTTACCAGCATGGTCTTTTCAATATTCTGGTTAAAAATATAATTTCCCAGGCTGTAAAAAATCATGCTGCCGTTGTAATTCTCAATCCCCTGCAGGCAGTGGGAATGGCTGCCCAGAACAAGATCCGCCCCGGCGTCCGCATAAGCGTGGGCCAGATAGGTCTGATGGTCGGTAAGCTCCGTGGTATGTTCCACTCCCCAGTGGACATAGACAATCACATAATCGCAACTCTCCTTTGCCTTTTTTATGGCCTCCACCAGGGCCGTCTCATCATAGGTGGTAAACACCCCGGGCTGGCGGTTTTCGATATTCCACTCCGGCACGGGAATCACCCGGGAGGCAGAGAGAATCCCAAAAGTCTCCCCGTTAAACGCATAAGTCTTAAAGGCGGATGCCTCCTCCTTTGTGGTTCCCGCCCCCACATAGGCAATCCCCGTCTGCTCTAAAGTCACAAAAGTTTCTTTCAGACAGTCTGTGCCGTAATCTAAGACATGGTTGTTGGCAAGGCTTACAATATCCACTCCCATATCTTCAAAGACAGATACATAAAAGGGATTTACCTGGAAGGTATACTGCTTATCCTCCATAGGCGTACCCACGGTGCCAAAAGGAAACTCTTCGTTTACCATACAGAGATTGGCGTTTTGCATTTCTAAGAGAAGCCCCGGGGAAAGCACACCTTCAATGCCCTCCCTGTCATAATTGGCTGCCACATGGCGGCTGAGATACACATCCCCGGCAAAGACAAGAACACTTTCCCTATCCTCCTGTTCCTCTGTAACAGTTTCCTCCAAAGGTACACTTTCTCCCTGGGTATCCCCTACCACTACTTCCCCCACAATATCCTCTTTTGGGAGTGTCTCTTCCTCTTTTTCTTTCTCCTGCCCTGCTTCCTCCTCCTTCTGGTGTTTCTCCTTTTTTTCCAGATAAAAAACTCCGGTAAAAATAAGCATCCCGGCAAAACACACCAGAAGAAGTGAAAAGACAGGGCCTGTTTTTTTCATCATATTAATCTATAGAAAACTGATATACCGTCCTTGTACGGTAAGTCTCTCCTGCTTTTAAAATCGGTGACTCAAATGCCGGGTTGTTCACAGCATCCGGACAATACTGGGATTCCAGGCAGAAACCATGGCGGTCGTCATAGGCGCACCCTCCTTTTCCTACCTGTTTCTTGATAAAGTTCCCTGCATAAAACTGTACTGCCGGGGCGTCTGTGTAAGCCTTCATATGTATGCCGGTATCTTCGCTTACGGCTTCCGCCATTAGCCTATATCCCTTTCCGTCTACAATGAAATTGTGATCGTAGCCGCCGCCGAATTTTAACTGCTCATCTTCGGCGTCAATCTCTTTTCCGATTGCTTTAAATTCCGTAAAATCCATAGGCGTACCCTTCACATCCCGGAGTTCTCCCGTGGGAATCAACGTCCCGTCCACAGGGGTAAACTTGCTGCTGTAAAGCTTCAGCTTCTGGTTTACCATAGTTCCGCTGTCGTGCCCCCCCAGGTTAAAGTAACTGTGGTTGGTGAAATTTGCCACGGTATCCTTGTCTGAAACCGCCTCATAGTCAATGCTAAGAGCATTGTCCTCCCCTATGGCATAAGTCACTTTAGCTGTCATGGTCCCGGGAAATCCCTGCTCCAAATCCTTGCTGACACTAGAAAGGGTCACACTGTTTTCTGTCTCTTTTTCCACTTCCCATTCCTTATAACACAGTCCCTTTGACCCGCTGTGCAGATTGTTTTCCCCGTCATTTTTTTCTAAAAGATACTCTGTCCCGTTTAACGTGAATTTCCCATTCTTAATACGGTTCCCGTTTCTTCCCACGGTAGCCCCAAAATAGGTGGTGTGGTTTAAATAATCCGCCGGATTGTCATATCCCAGCACAAGATCCTTTTCCACACCGTTTTTGTCCTTAAAAAACAGGGAA